>Ga0209508_1000108_pt1 | contig 98073 bp, 99 predicted proteins | sample AD_UKC129_MetaG_FD_184427 | JGI IMG/M metagenome (GOLD analysis project Ga0209508, IMG submission 184427) | Active sludge microbial communities of municipal wastewater-treating anaerobic digesters from Canada - AD_UKC129_MetaG (SPAdes) (version 2) | ecosystem: Engineered > Bioreactor > Anaerobic...
TTTCGCGAGTATGATATCCGGGGAATTGCGGATGTGGATCTGACGCCGGATTTTGTGTACTTATTGGGACGGGCGGCTGCCCGATATTTTCAGGAGAACGGTGAAACTCAGGTTCTAGTAGGCAGGGATAACCGGTTGAGTTCGGACCGAATCAGGGAAAGCTTGGTGGCCGGTTTAACGGGCGGCGGATGTCAGGTGGTGGATATAGGTCTTGCAACGTCGCCGCTATTTTATTATGCCAGGATATTGTATCAGATCAATGCCGGGATGATGATCACTGCCAGCCATAACCCGGCGGGCTTTAACGGGTTTAAAGTGACGCTGGGGTATGGTACCATTTATGGGAAGGAGATTATGAAACTCCGGGATTTGGTGGTTGCTATCAATGAAACGGATTCGGCCATCCCCCAGCCGGCAGATACTACTAAGATCGAACGGCTGAACCCGGCACCGGCCTATTTGGCGATGTTAACCGATAAAATTCGCCTAAACCGGAAATTGAAGGTGGCTGTGGATTGCGGAAACGGGACAGCCAGTCTCTATGCTGAAGATTATCTGAAGCGGCTGGGGTGTGAGGTTATCCCCCTTTTCTGTACTTCGGACGGGAGTTTTCCCCATCATCATCCGGATCCGGTCAGTTCAGCCAATCTTCGTTTTCTGAGAGAAGCTGTCCTCGTCCATCATGCCGATGTGGGAATCGGTTTTGACGGGGATGGCGATCGGCTGGGCGTTGTTGATGATACCGGACGGATCATCCGCGGCGATGAGTTGATGATCCTGTATTGGCGGGAGATCTTGCCGAAATATCCGGGAGCCGACTGTATAGTGGAAGTGAAGTGTTCCCAGGCGCTGGTCGAAGAGATTGAGGCGTTGGGCGGAAAACCGCTGTTTTATAAAACCGGTCATTCGCTGATCAAGGCGAAAATGAAAGAGATCGGTGCCGTTTTCACCGGCGAAATGTCAGGACATATGTTTTTTGCCGATGAATTTTATGGGTTTGACGATGCATTTTATGCTGCCGGCAGGCTGCTTCGGATTTTGGCCGCGTCAGGCCGCTCTTTAAGTGAGATGTTAACGTCTGTGCCGAAATATTTTGCAACGGCAGAAACCCGAATTCCCTGCAGTGATCGGGATAAGTTCAACGTGGTGGATGCTTTCAAGGAAAAATTTTCTCAACTGTATCCTGTTAATGCCATTGATGGCGCACGGGTGATTTTTCCCGAAGGTTGGGGCCTGGTGCGGGCCTCTAACACTCAGCCGGTGATCGTCGCCCGTTGTGAAGCCAAAACTCTGGAAGCTCTGGAGATGATCACTGGAATCATTAAAGAAGCCCTTCTAACTTATCCCGAAGTCGGCGGGTTTGAATGGGAGTATTAATTTTTTAGGAGACAGGAGTCAGTAGACAGTAGTTAGTTTGGGATCCAAACCATAGGTACTGGGTACTGGGATTCGAAGGAGACAGCAGATATGCCGGGAAATGTAAGGGCTGTAGATATGTTCCTGTAAAAAATGAAATATCAGAACTTAAAATTATTACCTGAATCTCCAACCTGGAATACTTCTGTCTCCTATTTTGAAAGTAACGAAAGGATAATATGGCGGATGATTAAACGCAATATTTATGGCATCATTCTGATGACGCCGGTGCTGGCCGGACTGATTTGGTTAGTGGGACAAACCTCTTCCCATCTGGAGTGGGGCGGAGGCTATTGGGAGCAATGGTTGATAGAACATTGGAAGATGGATCCTACCGATGCCCATCAGGCGGTATTTTATATCCGTAAAACCGGTCATTTTTTCTTCTACGGGATCTTGTCCTTATTATTTCAGCTTTACTTCCGATTATGGGGGCTTAACCGCTTCATCCCATTCCTTGGCGTTTTGGCAGCCGTCAGTGTGGCTGCTCTGGATGAATATCTTCAAAGCCAGACCTCTTTTCGTTCCGGCCAAATCGATGACGTTATTTTAGATGCAAGTGGTGCCATTATTCTCTCGCTGATATTTTTTGTCATTGGGAGGAAGCGAAAGGGCAGAAAGGATAGTTAACCAGTTGACAGTTATCTGCAGTAAAACAGCTATGGGCATAAAAAGTGAACCGTGGTTTGGACCATTGCTATTTTTCCGGAAAACGGTGTGGCTCCGAAAAGGAAAAACTGTCATCTATCAACTGTTAACTCATTTAAGATCCCGTACTCAATCAATCAATCAATATCTGTGAACTGTGCACCAGTTAGGCCCAGTACTCTTGTCCCGGACTGTTAAAATATGTGTGCAGTTGTCTCACCTCTTGCCCCTGGCACATATGTTATATGTAGCTCGAGGGAAAGGGGTTTTATTTTGTGATGACACCGCATGGAGGAGAACTGATCGAGGCTTATTTGACACCCGATGAGGTTCAATATTATACCGGTCGGTTACCGGAGATGAAACGGCTGGTTTTGGATCCGGTAGAGCTTTCCGATTTGGAACTTTTGGCTAATGGAGCCTTCAGTCCGTTGAAAGGATTTATGGGGAGTGCCGATTATTTCGCGGTATTGGAAAATAACCGTCTGGCTGATGGCTGGGTGTGGACCATTCCGATTACGTTGAGTATCCCGGTGGAGATGTGCGGCAATTACCGGGAAGGGGAAAAACTGGCCCTGGTTTCTTCGGATGGAAAGTTGACAGGGATTTTGGAACTGGAGGAGATTTATCACCGGAATCGGGAGAAGGAAGCCCTTCAGGTATACGGGACACTGGATCGGAAACATCCCGGTGTTCGGTATCTTTTGAGTAAAGGCGAGGTGTTGCTCGGCGGAAAGATTAAAGCGGTAGCGGATGGGTTCGGCGGAGAATTTTCCGAGTACCGTTTATCACCTCGGCAGTTACGGCAAGTGTTTGCCGAGAATGGTTGGAAGTCAGTGGTGGCTTTTCAAACCCGTAACCCGATTCACCGGGCCCATGAGTATTTACAAAAGGTCGCTCTGGAAATGGTGGATGCGTTACTCATCCATCCGTTGGTCGGTTTCACCAAACCGGGGGATATTCCGTCCGATGTGCGAATGGCTTGCTATCAAGAGATTATTGCCCGGTATTACCCTGCTGATCGGGTGAAATTGGCGGTGTTTCCGGCTGCTATGCGTTATGCCGGGCCGAAAGAGGCAGTATTTCATGCTATCGTCCGCAAAAATTACGGGTGTACCCATTTCATCGTCGGCCGGGATCATGCCGGGGTTGGTAATTATTATGGCACTTATGATGCTCAAAATATCTTTGATAATTTTAGTTCCGAAGAGATTGGGATCACCATTCTCAAATTTGAAAATACTTTCTATTGCAAACGGTGCGGTAATATGGCATCGGCTAAAACCTGCCCCCATGGCGCGGAAGAACGGCTTTTTCTCAGCGGGACCAAAGTCCGGGAAATGCTCCAGTCGGGATTGGATCTACCAGAGGAATTTACCCGCCCGGAAGTCGCCCGGATCTTAAAGGCATATTATGCTGAGTTGGCTGGTGTTTTGCAATGAGCCAGCCGGTGATCGTCATTCTTGCCGGTGGGCGGGGAGAACGCTTTTGGCCTTTGAGCCGCCGCCATTTTCCGAAGCAGTTGTTGCCGCTTCTCAACGGGCGTTCACTGCTTCAGGAGGCAGTCAGCCGGGTGAGCGGGTTGGTGGATGAAGGTCGGCTCTTTGTTGTAGCTAACCGGCATTATACTGAAGCGGTCCGAAGTCAGCTGCCGATGCTCCCGGCAAACAATATCATCGTAGAACCGGAAAGTCGAAATACCGCTGCAGCCGTCGGTTTGGCTGCGTTGGTGATTCGGGAGTGTTTCGGCGGCAATCCACCGGTGGTTTTTATCCCCAGTGATTTACGGATTTATAATGACCAATGTTACCGGAATTTTATCGTTGCAGCTCTTGATTTGTGCCGGTCGGGACAGCCGGTGATCGGGGGTACCCGCCCGGATCGGCCGGAGACCGGCTTCGGTTATATCCGGATCGGGCCGGTTTCAGGGGAGATTCAGGGGATCCCTTACCATCCTGTACTGGAATTTAAGGAAAAACCACAGCAGGAACAGGCGGAAAAGTATGTGAGTTCCGGCGATTACCTTTGGAATGCCGGAGTCTTCGTTTGGAAGCTTCGGGACCTGTTGGAGGAGTATAAGCGGCAGCTGCCTCAATTGCTTTTCGGCTTGGAACGGCTGCTCCCTCAACTCCTTTGGGAAGAAGAGGCTGCTAGGGAAGGTTATCGGGATTTGCCTTTTCTTTCATTTGATGAGGGGATTTTGGAGAAAGCAGCCGGTGTGACGGTGCTGGTCGGCGATTACCGTTGGGATGATTTGGGGGGCTGGAATGCTTGGGCGGAAACCTGGCCTGAGGATCTCTTCGGAAACCGGACTAAAGCGGAGCATTTCGGGATGGAGACCGACCATTGTCTGATTTACAGTCCTCGGAAACCGGTGGTCACGTTCGGTGTATCGGATCTCTTAATCATAGAAACCGATGATGTGTTAATGGTGTGCCATAGAGATCATATTTCGGAGTTGAAAAACCTTATCCGTCATCTTGGCGATTCCGGAGGAGAATACTTGTTATAATTGGGCAAATCAATTGCGAAATAGCACAAAGTCCTTTATAATGTATTACAAATGTTGACAATGAGGGAGATTTTACCATGATACGGTTTTTAACTGCCGGTGAGTCTCATGGACCGGCTTTGACAGCGATTATTGAAGGATTTCCGGCAGGGATGCCGGTGGATTTTGATGCCCTTCAGGCGGATATGGACCGGCGGCGAAGGGGTTACGGCCGGGGTGGCCGGATGGCCATTGAGGGAGACCGGGTGAACATCCTCTCCGGTGTCCGGCATGGAGTTACTCTGGGATCGCCGATCACCTTACAGATCATCAACCGGGACTGGGAAAAATGGCAGGAAGCGATGGCTGTCGAAAGGGCCGGGTATTCAGACACGGTGGCTATTGATGCCGATCCGGCGCTTAAACGGATCGATGCTGTTGTGACCCGTCCACGGCCTGGCCATGCGGATTTGGCCGGGGTGTTGAAATATGGCCATGATGATATCCGTAATGTTCTGGAACGGGCCAGTGCCAGAGAGACAGCGACACGGGTGGCGGTAGGCGCCATGGCCCGGCAACTCTTGGCCCAGTTTGGTATCAGCATTTTCAGCGGGGTACTCCAGATAGGACAGGCTGTTGCGGAGAAGATTCCGGAGGATTGGGAGGTTTATCAGGCTAATGTCAACGCTTCGCCGGTAGCGACACCGGATCCTGCTGCCACGGATCGAATGACTGCAGAGATCGATCGGGCCAAGGAAAACGGCGATTCGCTGGGAGGGATCTTGGAAGTATTGGCTGTCGGAGTTCCGGTGGGTTTGGGTAGTCATGTCCAATGGGACCGGCGGTTGGATGCCCGGCTGAGCGCGGCACTTATGAGTATACCGGCTATTAAAGGCGTTGCCTTTGGCCTGGGTTTTGAAGCTTCCGCTTTGCCGGGGTCCCAGGTGCATGATGCGATTTATTATGATCCTGAGCGGGGCTATTATCGGAAAACGAACCATGCCGGCGGGATCGAAGGCGGTATCAGTAACGGAGAAACGATTCGGGTCCGGTTGGCGATGAAGCCTATTCCAACACTGTATCGTCCATTACCGACGGTTAACCTTTTAACGAAAGCGGTGGAGGAGGCCAGTGTGGAACGGTCGGATACTTGTGCTGTTCCGGCGGCGGCCGTTGTGGCCGAAGCGATGGTTTCATGGGTGCTGGCTGATGCGATGATGGAAAAATTCGGCGGGGACAGTTTGACGGAAATCCAGCGAAATCTGGAAGTTTACCGACAGGATCTGAGGAGTCGCTGATGGGAAAGAATATTGTCTTTATCGGTTTTATGGGAACAGGGAAAACAACCATCGGGCAGCAGGTAGCAGCACAATTGGGTTATGAATTTATCGATACGGACCATTTAATTGAAACCCAGGAAGGAATCGGGATACCTGAGATTTTCAGGCGTTATGGAGAACCGTATTTTCGTCAATTGGAATCGAAGGTTGCTCAGCAACTGGCTGAAGTTCATCATAAAGTGATCTCGACAGGCGGCGGATTTCCCTTAAATCCGGATAATCTCAACGGGTTTCGCCCTGATAGCCTTATTGTTTTGCTGACGGCCGAACCGGAGGTTATCTTCCGGCGGGTTCAAGGTCAAACGGGACGGCCGTTGTTGCATGATCCGGATCCGCTTCGCCGGATCAAGGAACTTTTGGCTGAGCGGGCTGTATTTTACCAAAAGGCCGATGTGTTTTTGGATACCGGTTGTTACAGTCCGGAGGAAGTGAGTCGGAAAGTGATTGCCGAATGGCGGAAGAAGGAGATTGGATAATGGAGCGGATTAGGCTTAATTTGACAGAGCAGTGTCGAACATATGATATTTTAATCGGTGACGGGTTAATTCCTAAAACGGGAATGCTACTTAAGGAACACCAAATGAAAGGCAGAGTGGTGGTAATCACCAACCCGACGGTTGCCCAATGGTATTTGGAACCTCTGTTGAAATCATTGGCTGCAGCCGGATATGAAGCCGGAGTCGTTCAGGTTCCTGACGGCGAAGTCTATAAGTCCCTCGAGGAAGCATCCAAAATATATGATTTTCTGGTGGAAAGCCGATATGATCGGAAGACGATCCTGATCGCTTTGGGAGGCGGAGTCATCGGCGATTTGGCCGGGTTTGTGGCTGCTACGTATATGCGGGGAATCGGTTTGGTGCAGATACCGACGACGCTCCTTGCCCAGGTGGATTCGAGCATTGGCGGTAAAGTGGCCGTCAATCATCCTAACGGTAAAAATTTGATCGGTGCTTTTTACCAGCCTCGGTTGGTTATCAGCGATGTAGACACCCTAAAGACGTTGCCGGATCGGGAGTTAGCTGCCGGAATGGCGGAAGTGGTCAAACACGGCATTATTTTAGATGAGAATTATTTCTCACTGGTCACCAGCGAGCTGGAACGGATACGGGAACGGGATCCTGCCTTTATGGCATTTGTGGTGGCCGGTTCCTGCCGGATCAAAGCGGATGTGGTAATAAACGATGAAAAGGAAACCGGCATCCGGGCGTTGCTCAATTTCGGGCATACCATCGGCCATAGTCTAGAGAGTTTAACCCAGTATACCATGTATAAACACGGGGAAGCGGTGATGCTGGGTATGCTGGCGGCGATCCGGGTAGCGGTCCGTTTCGGCTGCTTGCCGCAGGCATCATTTTACGACACATTGGAAACGACGGCTAAATCATTTGGAATGCCGGTCACTATTCCCGGCTTACCGGCTCGGGATATTTATGATATGTTGATGGGCGATAAAAAGGCGGAGTACGGCAAGATTCGGTGGATCCTCCCGGTCCGGCTCGGAAAAGCGGAGATTGTCACCGATCTTCCCCGGGAGATGGTGGAGACGGTACTTCGGGAAATGGGGGCGGTCTAATATGCATCATATTTTGGTTTTGCATGGTCCCAACCTCAATTGGCTGGGCAAACGGGAGCCGGAGGTTTATGGCCGTGTCACGTTGGAAGCTATCAATCAGGCGTTGCTGGAATTAGCAGCCGAGCTTGGGGCGGAGCTGAAGATCTTTCAGAGTAACAGCGAAGGTGTTTTGATCGATCAGATTCAGGAGGCAGCCGAATGGGCCGACGGGATCCTGATCAATCCCGGAGCCTATACCCATTACAGTTATGCATTACGGGACGGATTGGCTTCGGTGGATCTGCCGGTGGTGGAAGTTCATTTAAGTAATATTTACCGTCGGGAGGAGTTCCGGCACACTTCGGTGATCGCTCCGGTGGCAGTCGGCCAGGTGGCAGGCTTCGGCGCGGACAGTTATTTACTGGGCCTTAGGGCATTGGTAGGGTATTTGAGGAGATAGGAGACCGGAGTCAGTAGTTAGAAGATAGATACGGAGAGGGACGGAGTCAGGTTGAGTTGGCGTTGTTAGACTATGCTGTAACAGCTTGATTTCGAGCGTCAAATGTCAAGTGTCAACCTGTAAAGTACTTGAACCTGTAACTGTGAATTATGTGCTTTAAGCTGGAATCCAAGGCCGGAATTACTCCTGACTCCTGACTTAGCTTATATATGCTCTGTGAATTGTTAGTGAAAGGAAGTGTCGCTTGTGGATCGTTTAGCCCGGTTACGGGAGAGTTTAATGAGTCGGGCCGATGTGGATGCCATTTTGGTGACCAATCCGCAAAACCGGCGGTATCTTAGCGGGTTTACCGGCTCAGCGGGGGTATTATTAATCAGCCGGGAACTGGCATTGATCATTACGGATTTCCGGTATTGGGAACAGGTTGCAGCAGAGGTAACAGATTTTACTCTGGTGAAGCAGAGTGCGGATATTTGGGAGAGTATTGCCGGAGTGGTTCGGGAGCATGGTTGGCAGAGTCTTGCTTTTGAAGCTTTCGATCTTACGGTTTATCATTATCATCAATTAGAGAGTTTGCTCCAGGGGATCCGGATGGTTCCTCTCAACGATGAGTTGAATCGGCTCCGGTGGAGCAAAGAGCCGGAAGAAGTGGAGTTGCTCCGGATAGCGGCCGATATTACCGACCGAGCCTGGGAGCAGACGTTAAAAGCCATCAAGCCTGGGGTCCGGGAACGGGATGTGGCATTAGAGTTTGATTACCAATTGCGTTTAAATGGTGCCGATGGGAGTTCGTTTACTACCATCGTCATCTCCGGAGTCCGTTCGTCTCTGCCTCACGGAGCGGCTTCGGAGAAGGCCATTCAACCGGGGGAACTGGTATTGATCGATGGCGGTGCTCTTTATAAAGGATATCATGCCGACATGACCCGGACAGTGGTTTTAGGTCGCGCTGATGCAGAGCAAAAACGTATTTACCATCTAGTCCTGCGGGCTCAGCAATTGGCGTTGGAAGGGTTGCATGCCGGTATGACCGGGAGGGAAGCAGATGCGATTGCCCGTAATTTCTTGGCCGGTGAAGGCTACGGTGGAGATTTCTTCGGCCATGGTTTGGGGCATAGTGTAGGATTGGAGATTCATGAAAGTCCCCGGCTGTCTAAGAGCGAACCCGAAGTGATTCCGGTAGGCGCTGCAGTCACCGTGGAACCCGGAGTTTATATTCCGGGTTGGGGCGGAGTCCGCATTGAAGACCTGGTGATCGTCCAATCTGACGGCCTTCTTAACCTTACCCACAGCCCGAAAATGGAATTGTTGGAGATTTAAATTTAGTCTGGCAGTTGACAGTGGACAGTTTGCCGGGTGAGGAAAATTGCCATCGTTGTCTGCACAAATTCCTGTGAACTGTGTACTGTGAACTGAGCACCATAAAACTCAGATTATCGGATTTTAACTGTGTAGAATTTCCTCGACAAACTTCGGGGGGTTATGGTAGAATATTTCAGGGTTGTCTCATATTTGGACACAGTCGGACTTGATAGGTTCGAGTCAGTCAGTGATATAGATTGATCTCAACTCATCCAAAGGGAGGAAAAATCATGATTTCGGTTACCGATTTTAAGACAGGCTTAACCATTGAAATTGACGGCGAGTTATATACCGTGGTCGAATTTATGCATGTTAAACCCGGTAAAGGTGCAGCGTTCGTCCGGTCTAAACTTAAAAACGTCCGTACCGGATTTACGGTAGAGCGGACCTTCAACTCTAACGAGAAGGTGGAAACTGCCCGGATCGAATACCGGGAAATGCAGTTCCTGTACAAAATGGACAACGATTATACCTTTATGGATACCGAGACTTATGAGCAGTTGACCATCCCCGAAAACAAAATGGGTGATGCAACGAAATACTTAAAAGAAAATATGATTTGTGAAATTCAAATCTATCAACACGAAATTCTCGGTGTTCAGCTTCCGAACACGGTGGAATTGGAAGTTGTTGAGACCGATCCCAGCTTTAAGGGAGATACGGCCACCGGTGGTTCCAAACCGGCCACTCTGGAGACTGGCGTTGTTGTTAACGTGCCGTTCTTTGTGGAAGTTGGCGATATCATTGCTGTCGATACCCGCAGCAATCAATATCTGAAACGGGTTAACAAATAAGCTGAAGCAAATAGAAATGATAAAAGCGTCCTGATGAAGGACGCTTTTATTTTTATTGATCATTATTGCCTACGTTTCGACAGGAAGAACGGATGATCAGTTCCGGTTGAATCAGCAGCTTCGGTTTTTCGATGGTATTTTCCATCATATTAATGATCAAATGGGCTGTTTCCGCCCCGAAATCCCGTTTGGGGTGTTTTACGGAGGTCAGCCGGACTTCAGAAACCGTCGCTAGAATCGAATCGTTGTATCCGATGATGGAAACATCGTCAGGAACTTTCAAGCCCATAAGCCGGATAGCTTCCATGGAACGGATGGCATCCAGGTCATTGTAGCAGAAAATAGCGGTCGGCCGATCCGGACGCATCATGAAATCCCGGGTAAATTGGCAGGGGAATGTGTCGTGCATTGCATTATACCGGTATTCTCCGATAAATTTGGGATTAATTTCTACGCCATGGTCTTCCATGGCCTTTTTAAAACCTGCCTGACGGTCAACGCCTTGACGGGAGTCGATATTAAAGATGCCAGCGATTTTTCGATGGCCGAGTTGCAAGAGATACTCGGTGGCCAAATATCCGCCCATAAAATCGTCGATCATAATATGCGGTGCATCCAGTTCCGGCCAAGTGGAATGGATCAGTAAATAAGGAATGCGTTTTTGCTCTAATTCCAACAGTAAGTCGCGGTGAGCGCAGGGAGCTAGGTTGTTGGCGGGTTCGAGAATAACTCCGGAAATATCATCCCCCTGGAGCACTTTTTTCAAGTGTTTAGCTTCCAATTCCGGGTCATCCTGGCTTAAATAGAGTTTTATTTCATAACCTGCCCGGCTGAGGACGTTTTCAAGGCCGCGGATAATATCGGGGAAAATATAGTTGGAGATGCTTTTAATGATGACGGCTACAGTACGGGATTGCTTTAAAGCACGTTCGGTAACGAATGTTCCCCGGCCTTGCTGGCGGCTAAGCCAACCTTCGACTTCCAGCTCGCTAAGGGCTTGGCGGACTGTCTGCCGGCTCAATTGATACTGTTCAGCCAAGGTGTTTTCGGTGGGCAATTGCTCATTGACTTGAAGTAATCCTTTACGGATCTGGTTTTTAATGTGTTCTTTCAATTGCTGATATTTAGGTAATGGAGAGTTAGGGTCTAACATTGGCACTCCTTTTAATTTTTAATAATATAAAATTGTGATCAATTGGTAATAGTTATACAATTTTAATTATACACCCAAATAGGTAAAATGATAAGATTTTCTTATTTTCCTCGTTATTGGCAAAATTATTGGACACTATCCTGTCGGTTCACTCATACATGATCTTTTGCTTCTAAGGGATACTAAGAAGGAAAGGAGCTGAACCGAATGAGTGCAATTAAAGAAAAAGCTGCTTATTTGCGGGGGTTGCTGGAAGGGTTGGATTTCTCCGAAAATTCCCGTGAAAAGGTATTATGGGAAGGATTGATTAATTTTTGCGGTGAAATTGCTGACGAAATGGAGGCGTTGGAAGAGAATCAAAATGAGTTTGCCGAGTATATTGAAGCCGTTGATGAAGACTTAAGTGTTCTTGAGAAATATTTTTATAACAATGCGGAAGAAAGTGACAGCGACGAAGTGGTCTTTACCAATGACTGTGGATGTGGTTGTAAAGATGAGGAAAGCGTCATTGAGTTGGAGTGCCCCAGATGTCAGGAGGAGTTGTATTTTACCGATGAAACCGGAGATTATGAAGTGGTTTGTCCGGAATGTGGTGAGGTAGTCTGGACTCATACGGTGGAAAGCGATTCGGCGGAGAATCATGATGTGCTTTGATAAAAATTGAACGACCTGTAGTCATATTTGACAGCCCGTTCTCATAATGTAAACAGAGGACGGGCTATTTTGATGAAGAAGTGGGAAGAGATGACACCAAATCTTCCAACCGAGATTAAAAGCAGTTGGCAGCAGGTTTTGCGTTTTTTTCCAGTTGATTTCCGCCAAATTCTATCTGGGATTGGCCCAAAGATTTATCGGGAGATCAGTGAAATCCGGTTTCGGATCAATCAACCTTTAGAAGTTGTTTATCAAAAGCGTTCCATGTGGGTGGCTTCAGACGGGCGGTTGGTGGATAGTCCAGAACACGCTCATTGGCTGAGAGCAGAAGATATTGGGAAGATTGTCAATGCGTTGACTGCCGGTTCTATCTATGCATTAGAGGAAGAACTCACTAAAGGGTACATCACTTTACCCGGCGGTCATCGGGTTGGTTTTACCGGTCATGTAGTCAGTGAGGCCGGACGTATTCGACTGATCCGGAATATTTCCAGTTTGAATTTTCGGATTGCCCGGGCTTGTTTGGGAATTGCCCGGCCGATTCTCCCTTATTTGTGGAAAGATGGACGTTTTTTGAAAACGATGATTCTTTCGCCGCCGGCTTGCGGCAAAACCACTTTGCTGCGGGAGATCGTTCGGGAAATCAGTAACGGAGTGGCTGAATTGGGTATTCCCGGACTGCATGTGGGCGTGGTTGATGAACGTTCGGAGATTGCCGGTTCCTTTCAAGGTACTCCCCAACTAGATGTGGGATTGCGAACTGATGTGCTGGATGCTTGCAATAAAGGGGAAGGCGTTTATCTTTTGCTTCGATCGATGAATCCGGATGTGATTGCTACGGACGAAATTGGGGCGGAGAACGATTTTGAAGTTTTGGAGGATATAATCAATGCCGGGGTCAGTATGATTGTGACGGCCCATGCGATGAATTTGACGGAGGCTATGTGTCGCCCGGGTCTCCGCAGGATATTGGAACGGGGGATGATCGAACGCTTGATCATTCTCAGTTCCCGGTCGGGTGCGGGAACGCTCGAAAGTGTTCGGGCCGGGGTGGCCGGACCGGAATTATTAAGGCGGTCGTCTGTAACGGAGGAGCCAAAATGCTGAAGATGGTGGGAGCTTTTTTGATTATCGGGGCAACAACCTTGGCCGGGTTCATCCGGGCTGGCCGGTATACGGAGCGTTGCCGTTTGCTAAACCAGTGGCTGTCCATTTTGACTTTTCTTAAGACCGGTATTGGTTACCAGGCTGAGCGACTGCCCGAACTCTTCAGTAAAGTGGCTGCGTTAGTCCAATATCCGGAGGTTGCTAGGCTCTTTCGGACGGCATCTGAAGCGGTGGACTTTGGTTCCGGGCGGAGTGTCGATGATATATGGGAGCAGTTGCTTCAGGATCCCCAGTGGGATGCTTTGCATCTGTCTGATCGACTGATCTTAAGGGAGCTCGGTCAATACCTGGGGACGACGGATTACCGGGATCAAGTGGCCAAGATCAATGTTTGTCAGGAGCGGCTTCAACAAAATCTCAATTTGGCTGAGGCAGAGTGTCATAAAAAGGTGGGTATCTGCCGTTACTCCGGTTTTGCAGTGGGTGCGGCAGCGGTTTTACTGCTGTTTTAACGGGGTGAACTGATGGATATCAATGTTATTTTCCGGATTGCCGGTATCGGTATTTTGATTTCTGTATTAAATATGGTTTTAAAACAGGCAGGCAAGGAAGAACAGGCCCAGATGTTGACCTTGGCCGGTGTGGTGATCGTGCTTTTGATGGTCATTCAATTGATTCAACGGTTGTTTGACGATATTCGGTCGGTTTTCGGGTTTTAAGGAGAGAGAAAATGGGATTCTTTTCATTTTTAGGTTTTATGCTGGTTGTCACGGTACTACTTCTGATTATTCGGAAAGAACGCCCGGAAATAGCTGTGCTGCTCACTATTGCTGCTGCTGGCATTATGATGGTGAGTCTGCTGAAATATGTGGCGGATATTTTACTAGTCTTTGAGACCATGGCCCGTAAAGCCAATGTCCAAACCGAATATCTGACATTGATCATCCGGATTGTCGGTATTGCTTATTTAGCGGGATTTGGCGCTCAAATCTGTAAAGACGCGGGAGAGACCGGAATGGCCTCCAAGATTGAGCTGGCCGGAAAAATATTCATTCTCAGCATGGGGATACCGGTAATGGCGGGTTTATTGGATATCATTTTGAAGGTGTTTTAAAGGAGAGGCAGAGCAGTGACAAAGAGAGCTCCGTACATCCTTTTACTTTCAGTTATTTTTCTGGCATTGCCGTGGTCGGCGGTATGGGCTGCCGATGGGCTTCCGTCCCAGATTACCGAGGCTCTCGATCTGAGCGAATTGAACCGGTTTATCGACCGCCTCGATCATGATGTGATGATGTATCTTCCCAATCTGGATGTGAAATCGTGGGGGCTGACCGGGCCGGAATGGGATATTCATTCCATCGGCCGGGGAGTTTTCAAATATTTTATGCGGGAGTTAGTTTTTAACCTGCGGTTACTTGCGGAATTGTTTTTGATCGCTATATCGTTAGCAATTCTCCAAAATCTACAGCATGCTTTCGAAACGGATACTGTCAATCAGGTAGCTTTCAGCATCTGTTTCCTGATTGTTATGGGAATCGTGCTTAACAGTTTTCGGGTGACGTTTGCCGTTGCCCGGGAAGCAGTGGTGGAGATGACCAACTTCATGTATGCAATTATACCGGTCATCTTTAGTTTGATTGTGGCTGGCGGCGGGATAACCACAGCGACCATTGTCCATCCATTGTTGGTTTCAGCAGTGGGAATTATCGCTGGGCTGGTGAAAGGGGTTATTTTTCCGTTAATTCTTTTCTCGGGTATCTTCGGAATGGTTCAGTTTCTTTCCGAAGGGTTTCAAGTCAATAAGATCGCTAACCTATTGCGTAACCTCGCCTTGGGGTTGTTGGGACTGGCTATGACCGTATTTATCGGCCTCATTACGATCCGGGGATTTGCTGCGTCGGTGGCCGACAGTATGGCCTTACGGACGATGAAGTATTTCACTAACAGTTTTTTACCGGTGGTTGGTGGCGCAGTTTCGGATTCAGTGGAGATGGCTGCGGGTTGTTCTCAAGTGCTAAAGAGCGGAGTTGGGGTTTTAGGGTTAGGACTGGTGGTGTTGATTACCGTTTTCCCCTTGATTAAAATTCTGGCAGTGGCGATGATTTACTATTGTTCCAGCGCTTTGATTCAACCTTTGGGCAATGGCAGGTTGCCCGATGCCTTACAGAACGTGGGAGGGACTTTTCTTCATTTGTTCGGATCGGTGGTCATCACAGCACTCATGTTTTTCATTGCCATATCCATTTTAGTCGGTGTGGCCGGTTTCGGGGTCAGGTGATGGGATGGACAGAATTGCAGATTGGTTGAAGCAAGTGGCGGCCGTGGTGATATTGGCTGGGTTTTTAGAGATGATTTTACCGGCCAATGCCATGAAAAATGTAGTTAAGCTGGTTATGGGCTTGGTGATCATTGCTATCTTGCTTCAGCCTTTACTCATGGTCTTTCAGATTCCGGTAATATTGGATTGGCCGTCGGCGACGGCGGTCAACGAAGAGGCTACACAGGATGTTGTGGCAGCAGGATTGGATTTACGTACCCGCTGGGAGGATATTTATCAAAAGCAATATCAGGCAAAACTTGAGGCAACCATCCGGGAACAGATCCGTCAGACCGGAAAAGCGGAGGTTACTGCTTCCCGATTTGATTTCAACGAGGGAAGGTTGAAAAGAGCGATGTTGGTATTGCGACCAACAGTTCCATTAGCAGATGAAGTTAGAAAAAGTCTGAAAAATCAGATTACCGGATGGTTGGGACTGATGACAGGGATATCCGATCAACAGATTGAGGTGGTATGGCATGACTGAAGTGCGGGAACCATTCAATTGGCAGCGTTGGATGAGAGATTTTCAAAAGAAACCGGGTGGAATGTACATTCTTTTAGGTTTGGCCGGATTGGGCATTGCGCTTTTAATGAGCGGAGGTCGGCCGGAACCGACTGGGATGAAGGCGCCGGTGGCCGAAAGTGAAGCTCTTCAACGGGAGGAAAGCGAGATTATGACCGTTGAAAAACGGATGGAGCGGGAATTGAGCCGGACTTTGGAACGGATGGATGGCGTGGGGAAAGTAACCGTCAAGATTCATCTTAAAACCGGCCATCGCCGGATTTGGGAGCGTCAATCCAGAATAACCAAGCGGGCTCAACAACAACAGCAAGAACTTCACACTGAAGAAAGTTCCAGTGATGAGATCGTTCTGGCCGGAGCCCGGGACGGGGTGGATAATCCCATTTTAAAAGAGGAGCTGGCCCCGGAGATTGAAGGGGTAGTGGTCGTAGCCACCGGCGCTTCCAATCCTCGGGTTAAGCAACTATTAACAGATACTGTAATGACGATATTAAACTTGCCGTCCCACCGAGTGCTGGTTATAGCCGGAAAGGAGTGGTAAATGATGGGTCGATGGCTGGATGCGATGAAAAAGGATAAGATGTACTATTCGATTGTATTGGCGTTAAGTTGTACGTTGTTTTTATTGGGATACCAATACATTCATCGGATTAATCAGGTCGAACCGGATCCCCTGCCGGTTGTTGAAAAGCCAAAAATTTCAATGGATCATACGGTCTATTCTCCGGATGACCGTTTGTTAGATGTGAAATTGGGCCGAGATCGGGAACGCAGTCGGGAGCTGGAGCGTATCGAAGCCTTGATGAGCCAAAGCAGCATCTCGGATCAGGTCCGTCGGGAAGCGGAGCGGGAATACTGGCGGTTAACCCAGGCCATATCCAAAGAAAAAGAGTTGGAGAATATTTTGAAAGCCAACGGATTTCATAACTGTATGGTAACAATTGGCTCCAAATATGTCACTGTCATTGTCGGAGGGAAACTAACTCCAGATAAAGCACGTTCTCTCGGCGAATACTCCGCCGAGGTCACCGGATTCAGCCTGGAACAGGTGAGAATCGTGGAGCAGGGAGAGTAAAACCAAAAGTTTACAGCTGAGACGGTGGACAGTTGACAGTTTTAAAGGTAAAGGGAAAAGAGGGCACTAGGTGCAGTCATGCCTAGTACTGACTGGGCATTGTGGTTGATAATCGTGTTGAGTTCCAGTACCGAGTTTTGCCAGGAATGCATATTTGCGTTCCTTATTTTATACCTATGTACTGTAAACTGTGCACTGTGCACCTGAAAGATGCTCTTGAAACTTAAGATGTGAATTATCAACTGTGTCACCTATCAACTAAATTTCTGAATTCCCCTTCTGAGCGGGCAAGGTATATTGCCTTTGGGAAAAGATAAAATTAAAAGAAGGAAATTATTGCTTCCCGGTGAATAAATATCTATTCAATAATTTGGCAGTGTATCTTGTTTTCCACGATAAGGGGGATACAGATGAACATTAAAGAAATTAAAGAATTAGTTCGTATTTTAGATGGCACAGATATAGTCGAATTTTCATTTGAGAGTGAAGGAAGTAAAGTTATCATAAAAAAAGGGTATAATCAATTTATTCCGGCCGCAGCGCCTACCGTTAATCCGGTGATGCCTCCGGCGGCGGTTGTTGCTCAACCGGCACCGTCGGTACCTGCAACGTTGGCGGCCGAAGAGAAAAAGGATGAGCTTGGCCCCAATCAGGTGGTCATTACTGCACCGATGGTTGGAACTTTCTACCAGGCTCCGAGTCCGGATGCAGAAGCTTATGTTCAGGTAGGACAGACGGTTGAACCCGGACAAGTTGTCTGCATTATTGAAGCTATGAAATTGATGAACGAAATTGAAAGTGAATATCGGGGCAAAGTTGTGGACATTTTGGTTAGCAACGCCCAACCGGTTGAGTATGGCCAACCTTTGTTTATTATTGAGAAGTTTTAATCGGCTTTTCATGTCTGGATGTTTTCATCCGCAGGGTGGATCCAACTCAATCAGGAGGTGTTGTGGGATTGTTTAAAAAGATTTTAGTCGCCAACCGGGGTGAGATCGCACTTCGGATTATTCGTGCTTGCAAAGAGATGAATATTAAGACGGTGGCCATTTACTCGGAAGCCGATCGGGATTCATTACATGCCCACTATGCCGATGAAGCCTTTTGTGTGGGGCCGGCACCGGGTAACCGTAGTTATTTAAATATACCGAATATTATCAGTGCTGCAACATTGGCGGGAGTGGATGCCATCCATCCCGGTTATGGTTTTTTAGCTGAAAATGCTCGTTTTGCCGAGATCTGCGAAACACACCATATCAAATTCATCGGCCCGCCAGCTGAAGCCATTGAAAAGATGGGGGATAAAGCTGTCGCCAAAAAGACGATGGCTGATGCGGGAGTCCCGGTTATCCCAGGATCCGACGGCGTGATTGAAAATGAATCCGCTGCCGTGGAGATTGCGGAGGAAATCGGCTATCCGGTGATTATCAAAGCGTCTGCCGGAGGCGGCGGTAAGGGAATGCGGTTGGTTCGTGACCGTGACGAACTGATCAATGCTTTCCGGATGGCCCAGACCGAAGCGGAAGCTGCGTTTGGCAACGCTGAAGTGTATATGGAAAAATATATCGAAGAACCCAGGCATGTGGAGATTCAGCTGTTGTTGGATGAGTATGGTCATGGAGTTTATCTGGGGGAACGGGATTGCTCCGTGCAACGCCGCCATCAGAAGGTGATTGAAGAGTCACCGTCGCCGGCTGTCACGCCCGAACTCCGCCGGAAGATGGGAGAAGCTGCTCTAGCCGGTGCCAAGTCCGTCAATTATACCAATGCGGGAACGGTCGAATTCTTGCTGGATAAAAACGGTAATTTCTACTTTATGGAGATGAACACCCGGATCCAGGTGGAGCATCCGGTAACGGAACTGGTAACGGGCATCGACCTAATCAAAGAGCAAATTCGCATCGCTGCCGGAGAAAAGCTTACTCTCACACAGTCCGATGTCGTTATCCGGGGGCATGCTATCGAATGCCGTATCAATGCCGAGGATCCGGAGAAAAACTTTATGCCTTCTCCGGGTAAGCTCACCCTCTATCATTTGCCGGGCGGGCCGGGCGTCCGGGTGGACAGTGCCGTATATCAGGAATATGTTATCCCGCCATATTATGACTCGATGATCGCCAAATTGATCGTTTGGGATGAAAATCGGGATGCGGCCATCAACCGGATGCTGCGCGCATTGGATGAGTTTGAGATCGAGGGCGTAAAGACGACTATTCCTTTCCAAATCATGGTTTTAAACAACCCCTATTTCCGTAAGGGCGAAGTATACACCAATTTCATTCAAACCAGGATTTTTAACGAATCAGGCATATCCGGGAATAACTCTGATTAGAATGAGTTAGGGAATGGATTGCTCAGAACATAACTCTGCATAAATTGGAGGTGTCTTCCGGTGATAGAACCCATTGAAAAGCACGAAACCGGCAGTGTCCGCATTGCCAATGAAGTGGTCAGTATTATTTCCGGATTGGCTGCGACTGAAGTAAAAGGCGTTGCGGGAATGAGTGGCGGTGTTGTCGATGGTTTTGCCGAACTGCTTAAAAAGAAGAACCTGAAAAAAGGCGTAAAAGTGGAAGTAGGCGAAAAACAGGCTGCTATCGATTTGTTTATCATCATCGAGTATGGTGCCAAAATTCCTGAGACAGCCTATATGGTCCAGGAAAATGTCAAACGGGCAGTGGAAAGTATGACTGGTTTGGAAGTTGTGGAAGTCAATGTCCACATTCAGGGGGTTGAATTTAAACAGGAAGAAGTGGCGGAATCGAAAGTCCGCTGAATGCCGTGTATCATGAAGGAAGGGGTATCTTAGTCGATGAAAGTCGGAGCACGTTTTATTAGTGTTTTAAATGGAATTATCCTTGGAGTTATCGGGATTGTCTTCTTTTTAATCGCTATCGGACAAGCTGATCTGGTGACGGACCGGTTAATGCATCTGACCAATAAAGATCGGTTATGGGCTTTGTTGGTTTCCTTTGTGACGTTGGTTTTGACTGTTCTCTCCTTTGCCATCGCTTTTCAGCACCGTCGGGAAGAAAAAACCATCATTCATCAAACTCAGTTCGGTGAGATTCAGATTGCCGTATCCGCTGTGGAGAGTCTAGCGCTCCGTTCCTCTAAATCCGTTAGAGGCGTGAAAGAAGCTCATGTGGGTATCCGGGCAGATAACGGTTTGCTGGATGTGTTTGTTGAGATTACCGTTAATCCGGATTTGAGTATACCTCAAATTTCAGAAGAAATTCGTCGCCAGGTGGATGACTACATTTATGAGACGGTAGGCATTCGGGTGAATTCGGTCAAAGTGTTGGTGACCAAAGTCCGAGGCGAGCTTTCCAGAACTCGGGTTGAATAAGAAAGGGGCGTCCGGCTGTGGGAGAGATATTAAAAGATCTTTTGCCGAAGCTCTCCGCCTATAAAGGGCGTATCCTGGGCGGTATCATCGGATTTATCGCCGGCTTGATATGGGCGTATAAAAGTTTTGGGGCTGCTTTGGCATTTGTGATCAGTATTGTATTAGGATATTATGTGGGGAAACGTTTCGATAAGCAAGATTCATTAAAAGATATTCTGGAGCGAGTTTTGCCTCCAAAAAAGTAAAAGGTGATGTCGTTGAGTCGAACAATAGCCAGGGAAATGGCATTTAAATTATTATTCCAAACGGATGTGGGGCGTAATCCGTGGCAGCAAGCGATGGCCCGGATGGTGGAGGAAGAACCGCTTCCTGAGAAGTCCCGGGAGTTTTTGGAACAGTTAGTCAAAGGAACACTGCAACATCTCAAGGAGATCGATCAATTGATTACGCAGCATTCCCGGGAATGGACTTTGGAGCGGATGGCCAATACGGATCGCAATATTTTGCGAATGGCGATTTATGAGATTAAGTATATTGAGGATGTACCGGCCGGTGCTGCCATTAACGAAGCGGTAGAGCTCGCCAAACGTTACGGGGATGAGAACTCCGGCAAGTTTGTCAATGGGATTTTAGGGCAGATTGTCCGGGAGATGACCTCAGAGACTTGCGGAGTTCCGGAATCGACGGAGGGATAACCTCTGTTTTTTTATGGTGAAAGCGATGATTATGGGAATTGACACCAGTTGTTATACGACATCCATTGCCTTAATCGGGGTTGATGGAGAAATCAAATCGGACTGCCGCCAAGTATTGCAGGTGAAACCGGGTGAGAGAGGGCTACAACAGTCAGCAGCCATCTTTCAACATCTCGGTAATATCCCGCGTTTGTTGGAGTCGTGCCGGATCTCCTCGTTGGTCGCTGTCACTGCTTCCTCTGTGCCGCGACCGGTTGCCGGATCCTATTTGCCTGTATTTAAGGTGGCTGCGTCTTTTGGGGAGAGTATCGCCCGGCTGGCGAATGTACCGTTTATTGAAACCAGCCATCAGGAAGGCCATATCCGGGCCGGACTTTACGGACAAGCTCCGAGCGATGCTCCTTTTCTGGCATGGCATATTTCCGGTGGAACCACCGAGTTGTTATATGTCACGCCGAAAGAGGTCGGTTTCGGCATTGAGAAGATTGGCGGTTCATCGGACCTCCATGCTGGTCAGTTTGTGGACCGGGTAGGGGTGGCCTTGGGAACACCTTTTCCGGCAGGACCACATTTGGAGAAGATAGCGATGACATCGTCAACCTCTCAATCCCTTCCGGTGGTTACCGATGGATTGACTCTTAGCTTTTCTGGGCCGGAATCTGCCGCCCAGCGACTCGTCGGTTCGGTTCCTCCGGCGGATTTGGCCCGTCAAGTCTTTCATTGTATTGGCCGTAGTCTGTTGGGTGTAACTTTGAAAGCAGCTGAACAATACCGGGTTGATCGGGTATTGATGGTTGGCGGGGTCGCTTCGAACTGCTTGATCAAGGAGTATCTCGTGGAGAACGGATCCAAACGGGGGATCCGGTTTGTCTTCGCAAAACCCGAGCTAGCTAGCGACAATGCAGTTGGGGTGGGCCTAATCGGCTATGACCGCTGGAAGAGAGGAGTACTCTGATGACGAAAAAAATGGTTATTATCGATGGCTATAGCTTGGCAAATCGGGCTTTTTTTGCCTTGCCTCAGTTGGGGACTCAAAGTGGCCAACCGACCAATGCTGTTTACGGGTTAGCCATGATGCTGTTGAAATTGTTGGAGGAGTCCAATCCGGATTACCTCATTACTGCCTTTGATGTTCCTCAGCCTACATTCCGCCATCAGGAATATAAAGAATATAAAGCCCAGCGTCAAAAGATGGATGACGCATTGCGGAGCCAGTTTCCGTTGATCCGGCGGCTTTTGGAGATCTTGCGCATTCCCATTTATGAACAAGCCGGTTTTGAAGCGGACGACGTGATCGGTACCATTGCCTGTAAAGCGGCAGCCCAAAATATTCAAGTTGAGATCGTCACCGGAGACCGGGATTCTTTTCAGTTAGTCCGGCCGAAGGTGCATGTGTTGTATACCCGGAAGGGCATTACGGAGATGGACCGGGTCGACGAAACTTATATTGAACAGCGGTACCAGTTGATGCCGTCCCAGTTGATAGATTTGAAAGGCCTAATGGGAGATGCGTCCGATAACATTCCAGGGGTTCCCGGTTTTGGAGAAAAGACTGCCCTTAAGTATTTGCATCAATATCACAGTATCGACGGAATCTATGAGCATTTGGAGGAGATTGCCCGTCCAAGAGACAGACAACTTTTGGAGACCTATCGGGAACAGGCGTATCTCAGCCGTTATTTGGCAACGATTAAGATCGATCTACCCATAGAGATTAACTTGGAGGAATGTTGCAAACATCGGGATTTTGACCGTGGCGAGTTACTGGAGTTTTGTAAAGAATACGAATTTAAAAGTTTAATCAAGAAACTGGCTGGAGAAGCTGAATCGGAGACAATGACTCCAACGGTGGCCATGCTGGATGCGGAAGTGGATATCTTGGATGAAGCGGGTTTGACCGATGCTATCCGGGAGATTGCGGCCGAAGGATGCTGTATAGTTCAATTTTTGGCGACTACAGTGAACTGGGTGGATAGTCAATGGTTGGGTGTGGGTCTTGCCCATTCCCGGCACAATTGGTTTTATCCGTTGGAACCGGGAAAATCTCTGCCTGAAGCCATCCGGGATCTGTTGGAAAATCCGGATATTGTCAAAATGGGCCATGATCTGAAGAAACAGATGCAACTTTTGGCGGTGAACGGAGTTCAACTCCGAGGTGACATTGAGGATACGTTAATTGCCGGTTATTTAATCAATGCCGGTGTTGGTGGGCTTGAACTTGAGGATTTGGCTAGAGACTACCTGCATAAAACCATTCCGGCGGTTACGACCGGACGTGGAAGCCGGATTTCTCTCTTTGAGCTGCCGGAAAATTTGGATCAGGAAGAGATGAAACAGATCGTCGGGGCGCGGTTGGAGTGTATTAAGCAGTTAAATACTATCTTCCAACCGATGCTGGATGCTATGGGTCTCCGGCAACTTTATCAAAGGGTGGAAGTACCCTTGATCTCCGTACTGTTTGAGATGGAACAGGCCGGGATTCGGCTGGATGTGGAGGCTTTGAAGAGTTTCGGGGAAGAGCTTAAAAAGCGGCAACTGGAGTTGGAAGCGGAAATCTATGATCTGGCCGGAGAACGGTTTAATATCGGTTCTCCCAAACAGTTGGGGGTTATTCTCTTTGAAAAATTAGGTCTGAAAGCGCCAAAGAAGACCAAAACCGGTTATTCCACCGATGTGGCGGTGCTGGAAAACTTGATCCATGATCATCCGATTATTTCCCGGATTATGGAATATCGGCAGAATGTGAAATTGCAGTCCACATATATTGATTCGTTAATCGCTTTGGTCAATCCGAAAACCGGACGGGTTCATACATCCTTTAATCAAGCGGTAACCACTACCGGACGGTTGAGCAGTACTGAACCAAATCTACAAAATATTCCGATCCGTTCGGAAGACGGACGGATGATTCGGCGGGCGTTCATTCCGGCAGATAATGATCATCTGTTGTTAGCTGCGGATTATTCTCAGATCGAACTTCGGGTGATGGCCCATTTTTCCAAGGATGAGGCCTTTATGGAAGCTTTCCGACATCATGAAGATATTCATAAATATACAGCCGCTGCAGTCCGAAATATCCCGGTGGAGGAAGTCACCAAAGAGATGCGGGACCATGCCAAAGCCATTAACTTTGGTATTATCTATGGTATCAGCGGTTTTGGTTTGGCCAACAATATGGGCGTTAGCCGCAAGGAAGCAGATCAGTTTATCAAGGCCTATTTCCAACAATATCCAGGCGTCCAACGGTATGTGGACCAACTGATCGAAAGTGCCCGGGAGAAAGGTGAAGCCCGAACCCTTTTGGGGCGGATCCGAAAACTCCCTGACTTACATTCCCGGGTCTTCACCTTACGTTCCTTCGCGGAACGGATGGCCCGAAATACGCCGATTCAAGGGACGGCGGCGGATATTATTAAAATTGCCATGGTGCGGATCGGAGAACGGCTAAGAAATGAACCGAAATTAGGGAAGTTATTGCTTCAGGTCCACGACGAGCTCGTCTTCGAAGTACCTAAAGATAAGTGGAAAGAGTTGGCGGAGATGGTTAAAACCGAAATGGAGCAGGCCGTCCAACTGGATGTACCGTTAGAAGTGGATATCAAAATCGGAGAAAATTGGGGAGCTATGACTTCTGTCAAATGGGAGGACTAATATGCCCGAATTGCCTGAAGTGGAAACGATTCGAATCTCATTAGAACCGAAATTAACCGGGCGGACCATAACCGGAGTTTCCATTGAGTTGCCGAAGATGATTCAAAACCCAGCGCCGGAAGAATTGGAATCTCTCTTGCGGGGCCGGACGATTACCGGAGTGGATCGTCGCGGAAAATATCTGTTGATCCGATTGGAGGGTGAATCCACCTTAGCCATTCATTTGCGGATGACCGGCCAGTTGACGGTGGAGGATGCGGACTTTCCTCCGGGGAAGGCCACCTATTTTAAGGTCCATTTGGATAATGACACGGAACTCCGGTTTAATGATCAGCGGAAATTTGGAAAGGTTTTTTACTTTGACAGCAAAGAAATACCAGCTTCTTTGAGCCGACTGGGTCCGGAACCTTTATCGGACGAGTTTACACCGGAACGGCTAAAGCAAATCTTCGCCCGCCATCAACTGGCAGTTAAAAAGGCCTTGCTTAATCAGGAAATGATTGCGGGTATAGGCAATATTTATGCGGATGAAGCTTTGTTTTTGGCTGGACTTCATCCAGCCCGTCTGGTTAATTCTCTCACCGATGCGGAGCTTGAAGCATTATGCCATGCCATTCGACAGGTATTAACAGAAAGCATCCGGCACCGGGGAACGACCAAACGGGATTACCGGGACGGGGAAGGGCAGCCAGGATCTCATCAGGATTATTTACGGGTTTATGGAAGAAAGGGTGAACCCTGCACCGTCTGCGGCGCACCCATTGCCAAGATGATGTTTGGAGGAAGAGGAACCCATTTCTGTCCAATCTGCCAGGGATAATCCGGAGGTGATTACATGAAAACCATAGGCTTGACCGGAGGGATTGCCACCGGAAAGTCGACGGTAGGTTCGATTTTAAGGGAGTTGGGTATTCCGGTTTATAGTGCTGATCAACTTGCTCATGACGCAATTCGCAAAGGGACGCCTCTTTATCATCAGATCCTGGCAGAATGGGGGCAGGATCTTTTGAGGGAGGATGGAGAGATAGACCGAAAACAACTTGGAAAAATCGTTTTTGCCGATGCCGCGGAACGCCGTAAATTGGAGGGGATGATTCATCCGGTAGTTATTGCTGAAATTCAACGGATGATCAGCGAAGGAAAACAGAGGGGCGAACCGGTGCTGGTTTTCGAGGTCCCATTATTATTCGAAGTCAACCTGGAAGGTTTGTTCGACCTGGTTTGGGTTGTCAGTTTACCTCCGGAGGAACAGTTAAACCGGTTGATGCGACGGGATAGGCTAACCCGGGCTGAGGCAATACAACGTGTCAATGCCCAGTTGCCTTTGGCGATTAAAGAAGGAAAAGCCGATGCGGTTATTAATAATCAATTTGATTTGGACACGGTTCGGAAGCAAATTATCAAGATTTTAAATTCAATTGGAGTGACATGGTGCAAACACAAACGATAAACCGGTATAGCTGGCTTTGGTTGCTGGTGATTTTATCATTTTTTTTACATAAACCGATTCTGCGCATTTTTTTTATTTTTGATTACCAGGAAAGCATTCAGACTATAGGTCACACTTATGGGATTGATCCTCATCTGTTGGGAGCAGTGATCTTTGTGGAAAGTCGGTTCGATCCGGCGGCGAAGTCAAAAAAAGGGGCTGTGGGGTTAATGCAGATTATGCCGACGACCGGTGAATGGGTTGCCCATCAATTGGGATGGAAAGATTTCCGGCTGGAGGATTTGGTCGATCCAGTTAAAAATCTGGAGCTTGGTTGTTGGTATCTTGCGTATCTTAAAAAGTATTTTAACGGGAATGAAGTAGCAGCTTTAGCTGCCTATAATGCCGGCCATCGTTATGTCCAGGATTGGATCGACACCAAGGTTTGGGAGGGGGATCTGGTCAAGATCGAAAATATCCCCTTTGTAGAGACTAAAAAACATCTTTTTCAAATCAATGCTATCCGGAAGATATATCGGTATCTCTATCCTGATCTGACCCTGAATAGTGCGTGAAAGGGTCACGGTGCATAGTCACAGGTAATATAGGGTTCGAGGTGCTAGTTGATAGTGGCAAAGCATCTGCATCATTATTACCGAGTACCTGTTAACTAAGCTACTGACTCCTGACTTCTGGCTACTGTCTCCTATCAAGTGGCATAGGTAAAAAAGAAGATTTATCTGGTAAAAGAGCCTTTTCCGATGTGGAGAAGGCTCGTTTTCATATGGTCTAACCATATGATAAACCGGAGGTGAAGATCATGAGCAATACCTGCATCGTATTGCGGGACATTGAAAGGGTTTCCCAAGCTATCGCTAATTTCCTCACCACTCCTGCTTCGCTTACTCCGGCTGCAGTCACCGATTTAGTCAGTCAGATTGAACTTATTCGGGGGGCAGTCCGTTCATTACCGCTTGCTGCAGATATTAAAGCTGATTTCTTAAACCGGTTGGCGCAGGCTCAGGCCATTCTTCAAGCCGGTGTTGGAGGGCCTGTTCCTACCTTAACAACAGTATTACAGGTACTGCAATTGGTTGCGCTTAAGGTTCAAACTCATCCGGTTCCTTGTACTCAAGGATTAACTATTGTCCATCCTTCGAACTGCTTCAATACGACCTGTCAGTGTTGTCATTAATTATATAGTTGCAATGAAACAAGGCGATCTTATGATCGCCTTGTCTATTTCAGAATTTTGCCGATAATTAAAATGACATATTCGTAAACCTCTGGTTTAAAACGGGACAAGCCGTTTTTTACCGAAGATTAACAAATTATTGAACATTATCAAAAAGGATTCCAGGCATATTTAAAGAAAGTATTGAAGTAAGAAGGTGAAGCAGTGATGTTGAAAGCCGTTATTTCTCGCTCGGGACAAGCTAAAATCATGAAGCAGCTTTACAGGCGGGGAAATCTGTTCTTGGCTAATGGCCGTCCAGAGTTGGCGGTCAAACATTATCAGAAATATCTGGCATTTTACCATCAGGGCTGGGAAGCTGAGCCGGTCGTTGTTGCCGATATTTATCATAATTTGGGGATGATTGCCGAAGAACGGCAGGCGATCGACGAAGCCATTGCTTACTATGAACAGGCTTTAAAATATGATGCCTACCATGGAATGACGTGGATATTTCTAGCTAAACTATATTTAAACCGTTATGAAGAGCAGCACCGGCAGTCCGATCGAATGATGGGCGTCAAAGCGCTAGAGGAGGCCGAACGTTGCAAAACCGGCTTTCCGGCAGTAAATTTTTTGAAAAAGAGGTATGCGATTGCCTAGGACCTGTTGACGGCCGGGATAATTCAAAATACTGATCCTTATCACCGGTATCGGCATTTTTCAGTAAAACGGTCGATACCGGTTTTTTCTGCAATTAAAAAGCCAAACTGGAGGTTTTAATTTAATGCCAAAAATGGCTGTTGTTTCTCTCGGATGCTCGAAAAATTTGGTGGATACCGAAATTATGCTTGGCCGTTTGGTTAAAGATAATTGGGAGTTGACCTCGGATTTTAGTGAAGCCGAATTGATTTTGGTTAATACCTGTGGATTTATTGAAAGTGCAAAAGCGGAATCCATTGAACATATTTTGGAGATGGCTACTTACAAGGAGCCGGGGCGTGGCAGTTGCCGTATTTTAGTTGTTGCCGGATGTTTGGTCCAACGATATCTGAAGGATTTGAAAGCGGAGATCCCGGAAGTGGATTACTGGATTGGCCTCAACCAATTGGATCAGATCGGGGCGATCGTTTCTGGAGAATCGGTACAGCCTGGGGATGCTACTCCGTTTTTAAACAATGAAAATTTGGAACGTTACCGAGTGACGCTATCCCATACGGCCTTTTTAAAGATCGCCGAGGGATGCAGCCATCGATGTGCTTATTGTGCGATTCCGATAATTAAGGGGAGGTATCGCAGCCGGAACCCAGAGGCAGTTGTTGCTGAAGCCGTTCAATTGGTTCAGGGCGGTGTGAAAGAATTAAATATTATTGCGCAGGATATAACCATGTATGGGAAAGATTTATCCCGGGATCTCAATTTGCGAATTTTGCTGGAACGTATTTTGGAGGAGGCACGTCCGGAATGGATCCGTTTACTTTATGCTTATCCGTCAGGTTTGAATGAAGAGTTGCTGCAATTGATCGGATCCACCTCTAATATCTGCAAATATCTGGATCTTCCCTTTCAACATATTAATGAACGGATTTTACGGTTGATGAATCGGAAAGAAAACCGGGATATGTTATTGGAGCGGCTGCAGATGATCCGGAGCATTGTTCCGGAAATGGTACTTCGGACTACCTTTATCGTTGGTTTTCCCACCGAGACGGAGGCTGAATTTGAAGAGCTCCGCCAGTTTGTGGCTGAAGGACATTTTGAACATGCCGGCGTTTTCAGTTATTCCCGGGAGGAGCAGACCCCGGCATATGATTTGCAGCCTCAGATCGATCCGGAGGTGAAAGAGGAACGCCGCCGGCTCCTCCTTGAAACTCAGCAAAAAGTGTCTACCAGACTGTTGCAGCGCTTTGTCGGCCGTAAAGAACGAATATTGATTGATAAGGTATTTGAAGGAAGAGCCATTGGGCGCACGGAGGCTTTCGCTCCGGAAGTGGACGGCGTGGTATCGGTGGAAGGATATCAAGGCCCAAGTGGAGTTTTTATTAATCGAAAAATTACCGGAAATGATGCTTATAACCTGTTTTCGAAAAAATAACCAATGGTTAATTCCTGTTAACTAACAGGATTTTTAGCTTGGGCAGCGAATGATGTAGAGGACAAAACGACGGAGGAACATCATGATGAGTCTGGCGAACTGGATAACAACATTTCGGATTATATTGGCTCCGATCTGTGTCGGAATATTGTTTTGGGATATTCCGGGGCGGGATTTGCTTGCAGCCACGATTTTTATTATCGCCGGATTGACAGATGGTTTAGACGGGTATGCTGCACGGGTCCGAAAAGAGATCAGTACCTTCGGTAAATCTTTTGACCCATTGGCGGATAAAATTTTGATCATCTTGACTTTGGTGGTTTTAACCAATTTAGGCCGGGTACCGGCTGTTGCGGTTTGGATTATTATTTTACGGGAAGTGATGATCACCGTTTTGCGGCATTTTGCCGGTAAAAAAGGGCTTACCGTGGCTGCCAGCCCTTGGGGGAAGATGAAAACCTTTTGCCAGATCGTTGCTGTGGCTGCCGTAATGCTGGGTTTTTCGTGGAGTATATATGTTTTATGGGCAGCCGTAGCGCTCACGATATGGTCCGGTATTGACTATCTCTGGCATTGGAAAAGTGCTTTCACAACCAAAGATAATTCAAAAACGATTTAGGAAATATGCCGCTTTATGCGGCTTTTTTTATGGTGTCCACCAACTCGTGGAGTCCCTCCACGGCAATATCGATTTCCTCAGGTGAATTATAGCATCCGAAGCTCATTCGGACCATCCCCGGCGGTTTTTCCAGGTTAATCTCTCGATAATCGAGGGATAACAATTCAGCCACGTAACGACGGGCACAGAAGCATCCGCTTCGGACTCCGATTCCGTAATGGGCTGATAAATATTCCGCCACATCCCGATGGTATCGATCCTGAATATTAAAACTGATGACGCCGACCCGTTCCTGGTCCTGGGCATTATAAACCGTCAGTTCCGGGATTTGTGCCAATTGTTTTAAGGCGTAACGGATCAACCGCTTTTCGTGTGCAATAAGTGCCGGCCAACCGATGGCCGTGATGGTTTGGCAGGCTTCGGCAATGGCAATGGCTCCTAAGACGTTGGGAGAACCGGCTTCTTCGTTTTCGGGAGGAGGGTTCCAAATAATCCCTTGAGGACCAATGCCTTTCACTGTACCACCCCCGACTTGGCTAGGGCATCCTTTTTCAAAGAGGGATCGGGGGCCAATTAGCACTCCGGATCCAAAAGGAGCGTAAATTTTATGGCCGGAAAAGGCGATAAAGTCGAGATGGCGAGGATCATCCCAAGGAGGATTGACAATAGGCCGGTGGGGAATCAATTGGGCGCCGTCCACTAGAATTTTGGCGCCATAAGCGTGCGCCATTTCGGCAATACTGTAGATCGGTGGCAGGTAACCGCTTACATTAGAGGCTCCGCTGACTGCTACTAATTTAACTTTTCCTGCATTTTTACGAAGGACTTCTTCAAGGTTTTCCAGATCCAAGCCGTTGTTTTTCAAAGGGACACAATAATGGTTATGGTTTTGCCAAGGCAGTTCATTGGAATGATGTTCAACCTTGGTGAAAATGATCATTTCCCCCGGTAACCAGGGGAGGTAATGACTGAGTTTATTAATGGAATCGGTCGTATTTTTGGTGAAGATGACTACATCCCGTTCGAGGTCGGCACCGATAAATTGGGCGATGATCCTCCGGGCGGATTCGTATCGTTCTGTTGAATATTTAGATTTGAAACCGGCTCCCCGATGGACGCTGGAGTACCAAGCAGCGGCTTCGGTGATGGTCTGCATCACTGATTTAAACGGTGGGGTACTGGCAGCATTGTCAAAGTTGATGTAACGTTTTTTCCCGCGGCAGGTTTCTACTTTTTTTTCATATCCGTAGATCAAATGAGCAAAATTATCCAACCTCGTCACCTCATGGTTATTGTATGAGAGGTTGGGACTTTGGGCTACTCTTTTTGGAGGGATTCGATGGTTTGATTCAGGGATTCACCTTGTTCCAAAGCAGAAAAGGGCAGGTTCTCGATGATTAACTTACCGGCATTAACCCGGGCCACAAATTTACTACCGCTTTTGAGCTCCAGTTCTTCTAAGGCCTTCTGAGGGAGTCGGAGTTGACGATCTTCATCAAGCTCTAAAATATATTCCATGTCGGTACCTCGCTTTTTTAGTGATAGTTTTACCGGGAAGCCGGTGTTTTACCCGCACTTTCCCGTTATCCTCCTTTTCTTTTATGCTGGAATTTAATTTGCATAATTACCATTCTTTTTGATGTTTTTTTATAAGATAGCTGGGTAAATTAAGACTACGAAACAGGAAAGGGGGGAAAACGATTATGGGTACCGGACAACGTTCCAACAGCTACGTTGTGAAAGAGGCAGCGCAGGCTCTCCATAATATGAAATATGAGATTGCGAAAGATCTGAGTGCTGCGAATATCATCAATACCGCTCCGATTCAGGGAGATTACTGGGGGTATATGACGGCAAAAGACTGTGGTCATGTTGGAGGCCAAATGGTTAAAAACATGATCCTGGCTGCTGAACAATCTCTGTCGAATCAAGCTGTTGCCAGTGTTCAGACGAGCTTCAATGCTACATTGGGTTATCAAAAGCAAAATGATACCCTACCCAGCTCGAACTTGAATCTCAATAGCTTAGACAGCAAGTACTGATTTTACTTATTCACAAGGTGGAGCCAAGCTCCACCTTTATTTTTGCTTCAGCCGCTAACTTGACTGTCTAGGGGAAGGAATTTTAAGGTTCAAGCGAGAATATGCATCAACAATAGGAGGTGTTCAGGTGAAAACTGCAGATATCGGAATCTTTGGAGGTTCCGGATTTTATTCCTTATTGGATAATGTGGAGGAAATTACCGTTGAGACCCCTTATGGGGCGCCCAGCGATAAAATTGCCATTGCTACAATCGACGGGAAGCGGGTCGCTTTTCTTCCGCGTCATGGTAAAGAACATCAGCATCCGCCCCATATGATCAATTACCGTGCCAATGTATGGGCGATGAAATCCCTGGGAGTGCGGCAATTGATCGGGCCCTGCGCAGCCGGGAGTTTACAGCCTCATATTAAACCCGGTGATTTTGTCGTCGTTGATCAATTTGTGAACAAAACCTATGGCCGAAAAGATACATTCTATGACGGCCCAATTGTGCGGCATGTAAGCGCGGCGGATCCTTATTGCGAACGGATGCGCCAGGCGGCTATCAATGCAGCGAAGAAGTTGGGTATCACGGTTCATCCCCGGGGAACGGTGGTTGTGATTCAGGGACCGCGTTTTTCGACCCGGGCTGAGAGTCAGGAGTTCAGTAAAAACGGTTGGGAAGTGATCAATATGACCCAGTATCCCGAGGGATGGCTGGCCCGGGAATTGGGACTTTGTTATATTAACATCGCTTTAATTACCGATTATGATGCAGGGCTTGAAGGAAATCCTGAAATTCAGCCGGTGACTCACGAAGAGGTTTTGAAGGTCTTTGAACGAAACAATGATAAACTCCGCGGATTGCTGATGGAAATCATTGCATCAGTGCCCACGGAGTTTGAATGCAGCTGTCAAAAGGCTATCTAATAAAAAGGAAATTGCTTTGATGAAGGAATTATTGGTTATCGCAGCGGCGAGCCTGCCCTATCTCGAATTGCGGGGTGCTATACCGCTGGCGTGGCAACTGGGCCTTACGCCGTTGGAAGCTTATGTTCTTTCGGTTTTTGGCAATATGGTGCCTGTTGTCCCGATCATGCTTTTGATTGATCCCATTTCCCGGTGGTTACGGCGGTTTCGGTTCTTTGACCGTTTCTTTGAAGGGCTGTTTGCCAGATGCCGAAAGTATCAAAAGGAGATTATCAAGTACGGCTATTGGGGACTGGCGACCTTTGTTGCGATTCCTTTGCCGATGACCGGGGCTTGGTCCGGAGCTGTTATTGCCTTTCTGATGGGGCTTAGGAAACGGCATGCCTTGATCGCTATTGCTGCTGGAGTGGCGGTTGCCGGCTTAATTGTTCTTACGGCAACCTATGGTTTGTCTTGGCTGTTGGTAGGCGGCGGATAAACTCATAATTTATAAAAATTAGGAATAAACTATTGCTAGTCTATGATGAAAACAGGGAGGTAAACGAGTTGGAAGAAGAAGTGTTGGAGTACGCCGGCGCTCAGCCGGAGTATAACCTTCCGTGTCCATTGTGCCGCCATTATGAATTGTGCGATCTCTGGAAAGACGGGAGAAAGGTGTGCAATTCATTTAGCTCGAAAAATTAGGCTTTAATGATCGGCGTAACCCGCCGATTTTTAATTTTAGAGCATTTTAACCATAAAAATCTTTATTTAAATGGTAAAAACATGTAATATATTATAGAGAAGCTATAAGTAACATCAAGGAGCATCGATGGAAACACTGCAAAAGATTATTACCCATTGGGCTGAGCCTGAAATTTTGGCTCAATACAGCGAATATTTGCTATTGATCGTTTTTCTCTATAGCTTTCTGGAAGTGATTTTTCCACCCCTACCTGGAGACACGTTGTTGATTATCAGCGGATCGATTTCCGTTGCAGCCAATTCGAATCCGCTTTTTATGATTATCTTTGCATCTTTAGGAACTTTTTGTACTTCGTTTCTCCTTTATCATCTAGGAGCGAAAATGGAGCGGAAGTTATTTCATTCCCCCCGTTTTTCGGCTTTGTTGGATTCGAAAACCTTTGTGAAGATTGAACGGGGTTTTCAACGATTCGGTTTTTTGATCATTCTGGCCAGCCGGTTTCTTCCGGCGGTACGCTCCGGTGTGGTATTGGCTGCAGGGATCGTCAATATGGAAAAGAGACAGACTATGCTGGCTTTGGCTGTCAGTATTCTGCTTTCAACGTCCATGTTTATTTATGGTGGCCGTTTTTTGGGTCGCCGATTGGACAAAATTATGCAATTGTGGGAATCCCATTTCTGGCTTATCCTGGGGATTTTAGGCGGAATTGCTTTGGGGGTCTTCGCTTTATACCGTTTTTATCGCAATTATCGCCAGAAGCATGAAACGGAATAGGGGAAAAGAATGAGTCGTAAACCGAAAGTGGTTTATTATTGTGAACAATGCGGTCACCAGGAACCGAAATGGATGGGAAAGTGTCCTTCATGTAACGAATGGGGAACTTTTCAGGAAGAACATGCTTTAAATGGTTTGGAGGAACTGGGCAGTTTAAGCAGTCACCAGCAGCCTCAGCCCTTAAATGACATTAAAACCGGTGATTCAGCCCGTATTAGTACCGGAGGACAGGAATTGGACCGATTGCTGGGTGGTGGCATCGTTAACGGCTCCGTTCTGTTGTTGGTGGGAGATCCCGGTATCGGGAAAAGTACCTTGAGTCTGATTGTTGCCGGAAATATTGCCCGTCAAGCGGGAAAAGTGTTATACGTCAGCGGCGAAGAATCAGCGGAACAGACCAAGATTCGTGCTGACCGATTGGGGAAATTTCCCGATAATTTGTATGTTATTTCTGAGACTAATCTGGAGCTCATCCAAAAACATATTCAGAGTCTTCAACCTCGGTTTATTATTTTGGACTCCATTCAATCGGTCTTTTTAAGTACGGTCCGTTCTACGCCGGGTTCCCCTTCTCAGATTAAGGAATGTACGTTATTTCTAATTCGGATTGCGAAACAGATGGGGATTCCCATCATGCTGATCGGCCAGGTGACCAAGGACTCTCAATTGGCTGGGCCTCGGGTTTTGGAACATTTGGTGGATACTGTCGTTTATTTGGAAGGAAATCGCAATCAAAATCTGAGGGTTGGACGAGCGGTTAAAAACCGGTTCGGTTCTACCAATGAAGTGGCTTTGTTTGAAATGACCGATTCCGGTTTTGAGGAAGTTCGTAATCCTTCTGAATATCTTTTGGGAAACAGAAATAATCCCATGCCGGGTTCGGTGATTGTCGCCTCAGCTCGGGGAACCCGTCCTATCTTCACGGAGATTCAGGCGTTGGTTACGGAGACAGCAGAAGGGATTCCTCCACGTCATATCGCAGTGGGTGTCGATCGCAACCGTTTGCTGCTGGTTACTGCGGTGATGCAGCGGTGGATGGGTGAGCGTCTTGGTAATAAAAATATCTTCGTTTCCACCGGCGGAGGAATTGAGTCCGATGATCCAGCACTGGATTTGGGGATTGCTGCTGCTATCTTTTCGTCGATACGCGGTATTACCTTTGCGCAAGGTTTATTTTTCATCGGCGAACTGGCTTTATCCGGTGAAGTCCGGCCTACGCCGGATTTGGTCCGGTTGTTGAATGAAGGAAAACGTTTGGGTTTTAAAGACTGTGTGATTGCGAAACGGGGTCTATCAAAAGTGCCTTCCGATCTTGGTATTAATTTATTTGGGTTAGAGCATATCGGGGGTTTTGCCCGGATATTACCTGCTATTCGCGAATAAAAATCATGTAAGGGGGAGCTCAATGGCTCAAGAAGAACTGTGCCGTGATGATTTTTATAAAGTAATTAAGATGGTGGCTCCCGGGACGATGCTCTATGAAGGATTGGAGAATATTCTTCGGGCAAGGACCGGAGCTTTGATCGTAGTGTCCGATGCTGAGTCCGTCATCAAGTTGGTTGACGGAGGTTTCAGGATTAACTGCGATTTGGCGCCTTCGATGTTGTACGAATTGGCGAAGATGGACGGAGCCCTGATATTATCATCCGATGCAAAGAAAATCCTGATTGCCAACGCCCATTTGACGCCGGATCATTTGATTCCGACGACGGAAACGGGGACGCGACATCGTACCGCCCAACGCCTGGCCATTCAAACCGGGGAATTGGTTATCGCTATTTCCCAACGGCGGAACGTGATTACGCTTTATAAGGGAAATCAGCGGTTTGTTATGCGGGAGATCGGGACGATCCTAGCCAAAGCTAATCAGGCTCTGCAAACTCTTCAAAAATATAAGAGCGTTTTGGAGCAGGCATTACTCAATCTGTCTGCTTTGGAGTTTGAAGATTTGGTTACCTTGGCAGATGTTTGTACCGTGATCCAGCGTGCAGAGATGGTCAGCCGGATTGAAAATGAAATTCAGCAATATATTGTCGAATTGGGCAGTGAAGGCCGGCTGGTCAGTATGCAACTGGAAGAACTCATTGTCGATGTAGACATCGAAGGAAATATGGTCTACCGCGACTATATACAAGGCGAAGGTATTTCGGTGGAACAGATCCGAAAGGAGATTGCCACCTGGAACGATGATGAGCTTCTCGACTTCAATTTGCTTGGAAAAGCCTTAGGTTATCCGGGCGTGAGCATGGATCAATCGGTGACACCCCGCGGATTCCGGATTCTTCGAAAAATCCCGCGGCTGCCCTTCCCGGTGGTCGAGAACCTGGTCAAAACCTTCAAGGAGTTGCAGGTGATCCTAAGTGCCACTACGGAGGAGCTGGATGATGTGGACGGCATTGGGGAAGTTCGGGCCCGAGCCATCAAGGAAGGTCTTCGCCGTTTGCGGGAGCAGGTTTTATTAGACAGGCATTTCTAATCTCCTAACATGAATCCGGACATGAACATTAGGGCGGCATTATAATCGATGGCCGGTTCGTTGGAAGAGTAGGATTCGGTTTGATCTACATAACTCCATGGGCCTTTGTGGGCAGGCTCGATCTTGGAGTCTGCGTTGTTGTTGGGTCCGCCCACCAACATTCCCGGAACCATCCGGCCGCCGGATACAACCCAGCGGTGGTGCGGATGTTGAACTGGATTGGAACCGATGCAGGTCACAAATGATTTAGAGAGGGGATTTAACCCCAGGACAAAATGGAGCTGGGATTCGGCGATTTGGCGATATTCCGGATTTGAAACGAGATGATCAGCTAGAATCAGGGTAATCCCCCGGGACAACCCCTCTTTATTGGATGCCCATATAAAATCTTTAAAATGCAATGTATATCCATAACCGCTTTGCCGAGAAAAGTTTGCTAATTGATCGGCCAGGGCGGTTATTTTATTGATGGCAACTTGCTTTAGGGCGTTTTCCGAGGAGTCCCATTTGGCGTAATGGAAATACCCAAGGAGTGATGGATCTTCCCATCCAATGGATGCTGGTTGATGTTGGGTGATCTTATTTAAGGTTGACTCGTCAAGGGGAGTTTGGGTGAGAATTGCCATCTCCAGGGCGGCCCAAATCCGATCAACGGTATCATCGGCATAATAGTACGGTCCGGAACCTTTCTCATCCTGATCGCTTTTTTCCCATAAACTATCCTGGTGTTGGTTCAGAAATTCCCAGGCATTCATGGCTGCCTTGGAAAAGGTTTGGGCCAAAGCCGGATCAATGGTTTGCCAGACGCGGGCGGCAATGCTCATGGTGGCGGCAAATTTGGCGGTATCAGCCGTGGAAGTTCCAAATAAGTAACGGTCTTGGGTATCGGCTTCCGGGAGCGTATTTATATCAGGCCATTGGGCTCCGGCTAGTTTTCGGTAGATTCCTCCGTCCGGCCGTTGTAAGGTAAGAAGCCATTCCAATCCGACCAAAGCTTCGTCCAAAAGATCAGGTCGGCCGTTCCCACTTTCCGGTATGTGCAATTGACCGTCGTAGAAACGTTTTGGCCATAATTCGTAAAGAGTTAGCATTAAAGCTACAGTTATCGTGGTAGTGGAGGCGTACTTTCCATAGTCTCCGGCGTCATGCCAACCGCCCGTTGAGTGAATCGGAGTATTTGACACCGGCAAAAATCCGTCCTTCACATGGCAGGCAGGATGAAATAAACCATGATTTTTGTCATTTACTGAGACGCCGCAGCGTTGCAAATAATAAAACCTGGTCGACAGCTCAAATAAGTGGTGATAAATATGAGTATCAATGGGAAACGGGAAGGACCAACGATTTTGATCGATGCGGATCAGATAAGTGCCTTCTGATGTCAATGCGGAGAAATCACCTTGCCAAACGGTTTGGTTGGACGTGGCATCTTGAGCCGGAGTCATCAGGCCGGAGTAAACCGTTTCTCCACTGGATGTTTTAATGACCTCAAAGGAGTGAGATGGAAGATCGGATATAACGATTTTGCGTTGGGTAGGCAAATACCCTAATTGATTGATAAAGACATGGTTTTCCGTAGGATGGTTATTCACTTTGATTACCTCCCGGTATAACTGTCATCGATGTCAAAATATTCGGGATTAAGTATCAATATTCCTTCTTTTTACAAAATTATTTGATCAAATAATTACAAATCAAATTGGAGTTCGATTGACAAGGGCGAAATCATAAGATATACTGACATCGATGACAACCATGAAACAGCATCGTTGAAAAATAAAGTTTTTTGGAGGCGATGACGGTGAAATATGGTTATTTTGATGATGAGCTTCGAGAGTATGTGATTACTCAACCCCGAACTCCCTGGCCATGGATCAATTATTTGGGATCCAAAGATTTTTTCGGTTTGATCTCGAATACCGGCGGAGGGTATTGCTTCTACAAAGATGCTCGGTTGCGCCGGGTGACACGGTACCGATACAATAATATTCCAACGGATACCGGTGGCCGCTATTTCTATATTCGGGATGAGAATGGGATTTGGTCGCCAAGCTGGCAGCCGGTTCAAGCGGAGCTGGATCGGTATGAATGCCGTCATGGGATGGGCTATACCCGGATCACAGGCGTAAAGGATGGAATTGAGGCGGAAGTTTTATATTTTGTGCCCTGGAACGACAATTGTGAAATTCACCGGGTGCGGGTCAAAAATCTGAGCGGCCGGGAACGCCGGATTAAGCTTTTCTCGATGATCGAATTTTGTTTGTGGAACGCTTACGATGACATGACCAATTTCCAACGAAACCTGAGTACCGGCGAAGTAGAAGTTGAAGGGAGCGTCATCTATCATAAAACCGAATATCGGGAACGTCGCAATCATTTTTCCTTTTATAGCGTCAATCATCCGATCGCCGGTTTTGATACGGATCGTGAAACGTTTATCGGTTTGTATAACGGGCCTAGCCGCCCCCGGGTTGTGGTTGCAGGTGAACCGGGCAATTCATTGGCTGACGGTTGGTCGCCGATAGCTTCCCATTGTTTAGAGGTGAATTTGGCGGTTGATGGGGTCCAGGAATTTATTTTTGTTCTGGGTTACGTGGAAAACCCGGTTGATCAAAAATGGGCGGCACCGGGAATAATCAATAAAAGTAAAGCGTATGAGCTTATCGCGAAGTACCAGACTCCGGCTGCAGTTGAAACGGCCTTTGAGGAACTCCGGGCCAACTGGCGGGAGTTGCTTTCGGTGTATACGGTGGAATGTGCGGATGAGAAATTGCAACGGATGGTGAATATTTGGAATCCATATCAATGTATTGTTACACTCAATCTGTCTCGTAGTGCGTCTTATTTTGAATCCGGTATCGGCCGGGGAATCGGTTTCCGGGATTCCAACCAGGATGTGGCCGGGTATGTCGGAATGCTGCCGGAACGGGCTCGGGAACGAATTTTGGATTTGGCAGCTACCCAAAAGTCTGACGGCAGCGCTTATCACCAGTATCAACCCTTGACCAAGCGGGGAAATTCCGATATTGGCGATGGATTTAATGACGATCCGTTGTGGATGATATATTCGGTGGCAGCCTATATCAAAGAAACCGGCGATCTGGACATTTTAAATGAAAAGGTGCCTTTTAGCGATCGAACCGATTCTGGAAATGTGACCTTGATGGATCATTTACGGGCATCTGTCTCCTACATTCAAAACAATCTAGGACCTCATGGTTTGCCTTTGATCGGCCGGGCTGATTGGAATGATTGTTTGAATCTTAATTGCTATTCGGAAACGCCGGATGAATCCTTCCAAACGTGTACTAACAAGGACGGAAAAACAGCTGAATCGGTGTTTATCGGAGGTATGTTTGTGCTTTATGGCACGGAATATGCTGAACTGTGCCGTCGACTTGGTTTGGATGAAGAAGCAGCGGAGGTTGAAAAGGCAGTTGCCCGAATGAAAACGGCTGTAGAGAATCACGGATTTGAGGGCGAGTGGTTCTTGCGGGCGTATGATGACAGCGGTCGGAAAGTTGGCAGCCCAGAGAACGAGGAAGGCCGTATTTTCATTGAGCCTCAAGGAATGTGCGTTATGGCCGGTATCGGCCTGGATAACGGGATGGCGGTGAAAGCTTTGGATTCCGTTGCCCGGTATCTGGATACAGCCCATGGTATCCGGTTGGTTTATCCGGCATATACCCGCTATTATAAGGAATTGGGTGAAATCACCTCTTATCCGCCGGGATATAAAGAAAATGCCGGAATTTTCTGTCATAACAATCCTTGGGTCATTATTGCCGAAACCATGGTTAACCGACCAGAAAAAGCCTTTACGTATTATCGGAAAATTGCTCCGGCTTATCGCGAGGAGATCAGTGATTTGCATCGCATGGAACCTTATGTCTATTCGCAGATGATCGCCGGAAGTGATGCCAAACGCCATGGAGAAGCCAAAAACTCCTGGCTTACCGGGACGGCGGCTTGGAACTATGTGGCTGTGACTCAGTATATTTTAGGGATTCGCCCCGATTATGACGGGTTGTGGGTTGATCCGTGTCTTCCGGCTGAATTTGAAAGGATCCGGATTACCCGAAAGTTTAGAGGTGCAACCTATCACATTGTCATCGATAATCGGAAAACCGGTTCCTATCGACTGACTTTAAATGGCCAGGAAATCGAAGGGAAGAAACTTCCGATCCTTCCGCCGGGCTCAGTGGCTGAGGTTTGTTGTTGGGTAGGGAGATAGGTATAGGGCTCGTGGTGCTGGGGACGAGGTTGGATTTTGGCGGTAGATAGTTAGCGGAAAACAGGATCCAGTAGCCGGTAGTTAAAAATAGATACAGAAATAGAAGATAGAAGATAGAAATAGTGGCCGGTTTTAAAAGTTAAAGGAAAAGTGCAAGGGAAAAGGGACTAGAGGAACTGGGGTTTGAAGGAGACAGTAGTCGATTAGGGGTAAAGCAATAGTTGAAAGTTATCTTTTGCAAGTGATGATGACTTTTTACATGGCGCTCATACCCGAAATCGCTACTGTCTCCTGACTCCTAATTCCTAAAAAATTGAGGTGATTTGGGATGTCGACCATTTATGATGTTGCAAAACTAGCTGATGTATCGCCGAAAACGGTATCCCGGGTGTTGAATGGAGAACCGGTGGTTGCTGAAGAAACCCGGGCCCGGGTGTTAGCGGCCATGAAGCAATTAGATTATCATCCCAACGCCATTGCCGCCAGTTTGAAACGGCAGCGTTCGAATATTATCGGATTTGTCGTTCCTTACGGATCGAAGTTTGTTTTTCAGGACCCCAATATGATGGAACAACTACGGGGTGTTCATGATGTGGTAACCCAGGCAGGTTATGACCTGTTGATTTCTGTTCCGGTAAATCGAAAAGATGCTTTATCGGAATTGCTGCGGTTGGTCCGGAATAAAAATGTTGATGGTGTTATTCTCTATCCGACAGCCGGGGTTGAGCGGATTATCAAAGAGCTTGACGAGAAAAAATTCAAATATGTCACATTGGAACGTTATCGGGAGGATCAACAGACCAATTATGTACGAATCAATGCGGTAACAGGCGTTTATCAAGCGACTCGCTATCTGTTGTCCCAAGGCCATCGACGGATCGGGCTGATCAATAAACCGGCCGCTTTCTTCAATTACTGTTGCACTGAAGATTCATTGGTGAACGGATATGCCGCGGCGTTGGAGGAGGCCGGTATTCCAGTTGATCAAGTTTTGATTGATACGGGGGATTACACCTTTGAAGGGGGATATCAAGCTCTCCGGAAAATCCGGAAACGGGAGCCGGAACTGACGGCTGTGATTTGTGCCAGTGATCCTATGGCCTATGGTGCGATCCGAGCTGCGGAGGAGCTGGGAATGAATGTTGGCAGAGACTTTCTGGTAGTTGCCGGCGATAACCTTCCGTTAACCCGTAAACTTTATCCGATGCTTCCGGCGTTGAATAATCCCTCTTTCGAACAGGGGCGGTATGCCGGAAATATGTTGTTGACCCTGATTCGGGAAAAACGGGATCTTCCGGGGATCAGTCTGGATGCCGAATTTATTCTGCCTTCTGAAAGTGTTGTTAGTGAAGGTAGAAACTCTGGCCGGATTGGGATATCATCCTAAATTACAAAAAAGATAACAAACATATTGACAATACATCCGAAAACTGTTAAAATATTTAACTTGCGATTATTGGCAGTCTATGGTATAATAAGGGTGATATTCGGTCGGAGGTTAAATATGTTTAATATTGGCGATAAGGTTGTCTATCCGATGCATGGCGCCGGAATTATTGAAGCCATCGAAGAGAAGGAGATATCAGGCGAGAAACTGCGATATTATATTATCCGGTTGCCACTAGGTGAGATGCGCGCCATGGTTCCCATGCATAAGGTAGATGAAGTGGGACTCCGGCAGGTGGTTGATGAAAGTGAAATTCGAAAAGTCCTTGAACTGTTGAAAACGGAGCCAACCTTGATGCCGCTGAATTGGAATCATCGTTACCGGGCCAATATGGAGAAGATTAAAAGCGGCAGTATTTATGAGGTGGCCGAAGTGGTGCGCAATTTATCGTTGCGGGATCGGCAGAAAGGGTTATCGACCGGCGAAAGAAAGATGTTTGAAAATGCCCGGCGAATTCTCATCAGTGAATTGGTTTTGGCTCAAAATATCGGTGAAACTCAAGCGGTTGAAATGTTAAACACTTATCTCAATTAAACTACCATTGTCGAAACACGGAATTTTCCGTGTTTTTATTTTTCGGGAAATACGGATAAAATGGGAAAATAATGTAAACACTGATCTTGGATGGTATCATGTTGGGAGGTGTATTTTATTCGTGAATTGGCGGATGGTATATTGGATAACTGTAGGAGGCGTGGCTGGATATGGCTTTTCCTTATTCCAAAAGGACTTTGGATGGAAAATTCCATGGATTCTTGGAGGGATGGTAGCAGGAGGTCTTGGTTACAAATTCATCCTTAAACAGATTATCGGTTTTTTTACGAAAATGTCCGGGCAGGAGCTTTTGGTTAAGGCGGTAGGACTGATTTTTGGGTTATCCTTGAGCGCCCTATTGTCGGTTATTTTTAAACCGTTTCTGGATTCATTGGCGCTGGATGAGAAAGTTGGATTTCTGTTGCTGCTATTTTTGCTGACTACCGGTATTTCCGGAATGATCGCTTCGACAAAAGCCCGGGAGTTCCAGCAATCCTTTTTGAATCGAAATGATGAATTGATGCGGCCGGTAACGGGAAGTAGTTGTTTTAAAATTTTGGACACCAGTGCTATCATTGACGGTCGTATTGCCGATCTTTGTAAAACCGGTTTTCTTGAAGGTGTACTGATTGTACCCAATTTTGTCGTTGGCGAGTTGCAAAAAATTGCGGATTCAGCAGATACGCTTCGACGTAACCGGGGTCGACGGGGGCTGGATCTGTTAAACAAGATGCAAAAGGAAAATCAGGTTACGATTAAGATTTTTGACCGGGATTATGGTGAGATCAATGAGGTGGATACCAAGCTACTTAAATTGGCTAGGGAAATGGATGCCAAGGTCATTACCAATGATTTTAACCTGAATAAAGTCGCTGAATTGTACGGGGTTCAAGTGTTGAACATTAATGAACTATCTAATGCCATTAAACCATTGGTACTCCCGGGTGAAGAGATGACAGTTCATGTATTGCGGGATGGCAAGGAATATGGTCAGGGTATCGGATATCTTGATGATGGAACGATGATCGTGGTTGAAGGGGGTCGAAATTATATCGGTTTGGATATCGAGGTCTTGGTTACCAGCGTGCTTCAAACATCTGCCGGCCGTATGATCTTCGCCAAACCGAAAGAAGTTTTGATGGTGAAGGTGACATCGTAACAGGAGATAGGAGACAACGGTCAGTAGTTTTGGGTAATAGGTACTGGACACTAGGGACTGGGTACTGGGCAATAGTAAGGAAGGAATGCCAACGCATTCCTACCATCACCTAGAACCCAGAACCTAGCACCTCGAACCCAAAATTATTTGTGAACTTTGTATTGTGTACTATGGTACCATAAACTGACTTTCATTGAGGTTGTGCCATTTTGGCACTTTTTTTATGGGCTTAGCAGGAAATAAGAGGTTAATCTTGAATTGGTCACGTGGTGATATTGGTGTATAAAGAAAAAGTTGTGGTGGCGATCATTGCGGCGGCCGGGTCGGGAAAACGGATGGGAGCTGCTGTGAATAAGATTTGGCTGCCATTAGCCGGGAAACCGGTTTTAGAACATACGTTGGAGACCTTCCAACATTCATTGATAGTGGATCGGATCGTTTTGGTGGTGAATCCTGCTGAATCGGAGCGGTTCCAAGGGTTTTTGTCCGAAAAGAGCAGGGGTTGGAGAATACCGGTGAATATTACGGCTGGCGGAGCGGAGCGGCAGGATTCGGTCTTTAACGGTCTGAGGTTTGTCACGGGCGAGTTGGGAATCGAGCCGAGCCGAGCGTTGGTGGTGATTCATGACGGGGCTCGGGCATTGATCACTTCCGAGCAGTTGGAAAGGGCAGTTGCTGCTGCTTATACATACCAGGCCGCCGGTATTGGAGTCCCGGTCAAAGATACGATAAAACAGGTGGATGCGGACGGATGGATCCGCCATACGCCGGACCGGTCGTCTTTGTGGGCGATTCAGACGCCGCAAACCTTTGATTTAGAGTTGTTATGCCGATGCTACCGTGAAGTTGCCGGTGGGGGCCGTTTGTTCTCTGATGATTGCGGTGTGGTTGAAGCGTGTGGTTATCCGGTTAAAATGGTGATGGGATCCTATGAAAACTTGAAAATCACCACACCGGAGGATTTGGCGATGGCGGAAGCGATATTAAGGAGGAGAGAAGATGCGGGTCGGGCAAGGGTTTGATGTCCACCGGCTGGTGCCGGAACGGAAACTGATCCTGGGAGGCGTGGAGATTCCTTATGATCTTGGACTTTTGGGTCATTCTGATGCGGATGTATTGATTCATGCTATCATGGATGCTTTGTTGGGAGCCGCAGGTTTACGGGATATCGGGGTTCATTTTCCTGATAATGATCCGGCTTATCGGGGTGCCGACAGTCGTAAGTTGCTACAATATGTAGGCAGGTTGATCCGGGAAAAAGGTTTTCGCATCGTCAACCTGGATGCGACGATCATTGCCCAACGGCCGAAATTGGCTGGATATATCCAGCAAATGACGGAGAATATCGCCGTTGATCTTGAAATTGAAGTCAATCAGGTTAATATTAAGGCGACAACCACAGAAGGGCTGGGATTTACAGGAACGGGCGAAGGAATGGCATCTATGGCTGTTGCCTTGGTCGATGAAAAGTTAGAACCTCATTCGGTAGAATGAGGTTCCGCTGTTTTAGGCATTTTCCAAAGCTTATGCATCCAAAGCCATTGTTCGGGTTGATCGTCGATGGTTCTTTCGATAATTTTGGCAAGGATTTTGGTGGTTTCCCGGATGTCGGATGCGGTATCTCCGGTTGATGCCGGAATAATCTCTTCAGAGATGATAATTTTGTGAGACAGCAGCGACTCGCGGACAATGTGAACAAAAATCAACGGAGTACCGGTTTTGATGGCAAACTGAGCTGGTCCGGCGGGAAGATAGGCCGGACGCCCGAAAAAGTCCAATTTTACGCCTTGAAAATCGGTTTGATCCATAATGAACGGCACTATTTCATTACGGGTTAGGGCTTGAAGGATGGGTCTTAAAAAACCATTACGGGAGATAGTTTTCATTCCGACAGATTCCCGTTTAGCAGTGATGAGCCGATTGAAAAACGGATTTTCCTGGGGTTTAACAAGAGGGCATAGTTTGTAGCCTTTCACTGACAAACAAAGTCCGATCAGCTCCCAGTTACCGATATGTGCCGAAGCCATAATGGCCCCTTTTTGCTTAGCCAATACCGATTGAAGATGCTCCTCGCCTTCGATGGTTACCCGTTGTAACAAGTGCCGATGATCGTGGGAGTAATAATATAAAAATTCGCTCCCTAAGTAACCTAGGTGTTTCCATACAGCTCGGGCTAACTTTCGGCTGTCGGGCGCCTTTTTTAAAAATCCTTGGATTTTGGCATGTTCAATGTTGGAAAGCGTAATGTTTCGGCGGGATTTAAGGATCGAATATGCTGTAGGACCCAATAATCGGCCAAAAAACAGTCCGGTACGGAGCGGGCAAATTCTGACGAGAAAAAAGAAGATTTGAAAAAAGCAATTTTGACAAAATAAGGCCAATTTTTTTAGACAAGGCTGCCTCGACACATTAAACCTCCAATAAAAATATTATCAAAATTGATTCGTGAAAGAGGAGGTTAATTCCTTCTGAGCAGCGGATTTCTCTTCGATGTTTTGATGGTATCCGATGGAATGATAGAGGAATATAGATCTCTGTGTCGAAATTGTTAAATAGTACTTTCAAGGAGGCGGGAAGATGTGGCAATTTTTCGTTAAAGGCGGCGTGGTTATGATCCCGCTGGGGATATGTTCTTTGACGGCGCTCACCATCATTATTGAACGGGCACTTTTTTATTATCGGGCGAACCGTTGGGAAGAACGGGAAATCAAGCTTATCAAAGTTTATCTCGGTCAAGGGAAAATTGAGGAAGCTAAAGCTTTGACCAACGGATGGAATTCGGCGTTGGGCCGAATTGCCGCTGTGATTGTCCAACACTGGGGGCACAGTCCGGAAAGGATGGAAAAAGCTGCGGAAGCGGCTGGCTATGCTGAGTTGGAACGGTTTCAACGGGGTCTTGGCGTATTGGACACGATCGTCACTGCCAGTCCTTTGTTGGGACTTTTGGGGACGGTGACTGGTATTATTCGGTCCTTCGGTGCTTTGTCGGTTGTCGCGCAAAATCAGGCAGAGCGTATGAGTGCTGGGATTGCCGAAGCCTTATATACAACGGCCTTTGGTTTGGCCATCGCTATTCCGGTTCTCTTTTGTGTGAACTTTTTCTATAGATTGGCTGAAAAGCAGGCTCAGAAGTTGACTGCTGAAGCTGAGGAAATTATGGCCATCATTCAACAAAGTCCGGGTGAATATCATGAAACTACAAATTAAACGCAGAGTGCCCCGGATTGATATTGTGCCGCTCATCGATGTGCTTTGCTTTATGCTTATTTTCTTTTTTATTTTTTCGACTTTTAAAAGCGCCCAAACCGGGGTGGAAGTGGATTTACCTAAAACAGTCCATCTGGGGCAAACGGAGCAAAATACAGTTGTGATCAGTATTGATCATAATGTTCAGGTGTTTTTCGGTGAAGAACCGGTGTCTATGGCTGTTCTCGGAGATAGGATAGCCGAAGAATTGAGCCGCAATCGGGAAACCCGATTTATTGTTAAACCGGATGCCAGCGTTCCGTACCGGGCGATTATTGCAGTGACTGATGCTCTGGCAAGTTTCGGAGTTGACAAGCCGCTTTGGGGAGTTGACCGGCAGCAAATGCCGCATTCCGCGGAGTAGGAGTTAATGAGATGACACGCATTGAACGTCAAAATTATCGTATAGCGATGGTTCTTTCCGTATTTCTTCATGGGTTGTTGTTTCTTATTGCTTTCCCCGCGGGAGTTTTTAACGGAAATACCACATTGGATACATATTCGACCGGGCTGATCGATTTGGAAGGAGATAGGGAAGAGGTTGAAGCGGAAGTTCAACCGTTACTGGAACCGGCTACACCTCGGGTGGTTTCTGCTCCAAAGGTTGTCCAGGCGGAAAGACGGCCGGATCCTATAGCTGAACGTCCTGCTCAACGGGTGGAAAAGCCTTTGGTAGAAAAACCAAAACCGTTGGAAAAGCCGAAACCGCTAGAACAGCCCAATGTGTCGGATAGGCCAAAGGTAGTTGAAAATCCGGAACAAGAGAAACAGGTAAAGCCTGAGCCGCCTAAACCTGAAGTGGCTTCATCGCAGACGGCAAGCTCTGAAAACGAAGGCAGCAGCGGGGGAACCAGCCCGGGTGGGAATCAGGGCAAGCCGGCGGCTAGAAGTTTAGGAGACGGAAGCGGGATGTTTTCCAAAAGGGGATTGGTAAAACAGCCGACTTATCCTAAAAACGCGTTGAATGAAGGCAAAGAAGGTGATGTGATCCTCAGAGTCTTGGTCTTTGCCAACGGAACCATTGAGGGGATTGAATTAAGACAGTCATCAGGCGATTCCCGCTTGGATAAATCGGCACAGGATTATATCCGCAAGGAATGGCATTTTAATTCCAATGATCACCCCTATTATGTGGATGTGCAGATTATATTCAGGATGCAAGCGCCAATGGTTGAATATCGCTTGTTGGGTTCGCGAACCCGGCCTTGAGGAGGTATCCATGAAATATCGGATTTTTGGGTTGTTGATGGTATTGGCACTGGTTGTTTCGTCGTCCGTTTGGGGCGAATCCGGTGATTTGCTTTCCGTTGAGAATAAATATATCAAGATTTTTATCAATCAAAGCCCTAACGAAACCGGACGTTTTGCAGTGGATGTCACCGAAGGCGACCCCGGTCGGGAAGATGATGACCATAAAGCCCTTATTTATGGGCATCCTTTGCCATGGACATCGTATACGACGGTCCGAATCGACGGAACCGACTATATTTATGGTAAAGAGACGGTAAAACGGTCGGGGGCCGGGCTTCCGGCGGGAACCATCGTGGCAGCGCCCCGGCTGGTCGATGGTAAAATTACGATGACCTGTCAATTTGGGGCCGTCACGGTGGAACAGGTTCTGGATATTACCACCAGTCCGACGACGGGAGCCCAAGATACGGCCCGAATTCGCTACATTATTAAAAATAACGGGGAAAGTCCGGTGGAAGTCGGGCTTCGGGCGGCCATCGATACGATGCTTGGAAGCAATGACGGGGCGCCATTCCGGTTGGGGGAACGGCAGATTAATTATGATCATGTCGTTGATGCCGGGGAGTATCCGGATTTTTGGCAAGCCTTCGATTCTTTCGAACAACCGTCCGTTATTGCTCAGGGGACGTTGAAAGGCGGCGGCGTGACACCGCCGGACCGGATCGTTTTTGCGGATTGGGGAAATGTGGCGGATCATCCCTGGGATATTCCGCTCGAACCGGGAAGGCCTTTTGTTCGTCAAGGCGAAGATGAATTGGACAGTGCTATTGCGATGTACTGGTTTCCGCGGAAACTGGATCCGGGAAAAGAATATACGATCGTGATTTATTATGGTTTAGGCGGAATTACTTTTGCACCGGGTAAAAGCTTTTTAGGGATTTCAGCACCGGCTGAGGTTCAATATAGCGGACCTAATTCCCGTTCGTATACCGTGGTGATGTATATGGAACACCAAGGAGAAGTCATGGCCCGCGATGTGGAAGTGATGTTGGAGTTGCCTGCGGGGCTGGAGGCCATGGGAAATTCTGAACGGTTTGTTATTCCGGAACTGGCTCCAGGTGCGATGATCCAGCATGTTTGGGAGATTCGACCGACTGGTCTTTATTATGGCGATGCCAGTTTTCGGATCCGGGTGACCGGAGAAGGGATGGAAGCCAATGAAGTCAACCGGAGAATTCGGATTTTGCAGCCTCCAATATTGACGGCCACGATGGAGATTCCCAACCTGAGAGTTGAAGCCAATCAATGGGTGCCGAATCCATTAACAGTCAAGCTTGCATTGAAAAACCCGGATCAACTGACAGCTGCGGATGTCCGGGTGGAGCTGGTACCGGTTGATGGATTGAATTTGGCAGCCGGGGAACATCCGGAACGGTTGCTTGCTGATTTGGAGTTTGGGAAAGAGGTTGAAGTGTCATGGAAGCTTAATCCCGTTCGGGGATTTAAAATCGGGAATTTCATGGTGAAAGTCAGCGGGTCCAACATCCTTCCTTTTGAGATTCCGGGAATGGTAGCTATTCCTTCACTTCCTTTCACATTGGAGTTGGAAGTGCCACAGCGTCTTCGTTCGGGACAACTTTTCTCGGTGGATCTGACGGCCTATAATTTGTACGATGCCAGTGCGTTTGAGTTGGATATCAAGTATGATCCGTCTCAGTTGCGATTGGTTAATATCTCTCGGGGAACCATGTTGGTCGAGGATGACGGGAAATTGGCGTTGTGGGACGGTGGAACCAATGACCGGAACATCGGGTTGATACATACTGTGAGCGGGAAACGGTCGCAGCCGTTTAACGGTGAGAAAACGACGTTATGTCGGTTGGATTGGATGGTGATCGGTTCCGGAGACGGAGAGATTGAGTTGCCCAAGGTTAAAGTGATGAATGCACAGGGAGAAATCCTTCCTTATGAATGGTCTGCTGTAAAATACAAAATTGAGGGGGAGAAAAAATGAACAATTTGAGTAAATGGGGTTTGGTTCTTGGTGTCACGGTATTGTTACTAATTTCCATCATGACCTGTGCCTTGGCTGCGGCCAATCCGGTGGATGTCCCGCCGAACCACTGGGCTTATCAAGCTGTCAAACAGCTGGTAGACAAAGGATATTTGGCTTTGTATCAGGATCAGACCTTCCGTGGGGATCAGCCGGTGGATCGATATACCCTGGCCACGGTCGTTGCGAAGATTCTCAAGGAAGGGGCTGCGGGCAGTACGGCGGCCAGCAGGGAAGATGTGAAGCTGCTGCGGAGTCTGACCAATGAATTCCGTGAGGAATTGGTCAAAGTCTTGACGGAAAACAGTTCCCTTTCCAAGCAATTGGATGAGCTAACCCGTCAGGATCAGATTTTTAAAGAGGATATTACCAAGCTCAATGCCGGTCTGCAAAATGTGACTCAGGAACAGATGGAGTTGGAGAAAGAAATCCAGCAAATTATCACGGATCTGTTGGTCTTTAAGAAACGGGTTGAACAGTTGGAGAATGAAGTTGCTATTTTGCGGATGGAAAATGCAAGTTTAAAAGAAGCCAACCGGAAACATGGGTTATACATAGCAATTGCGATTATTCTCGGTTTGGCAGGATGCGCTCAATAAAATAATTGGGCTGGAAATCATAGGATCATGGCAAAGTATTAAACCGTCATTTTTGATGAAATGGCGGTTTTTCTTATGTTTTGGGTGTTGTGGGAAATGTTAGACATATTTGGCCATACATGGTATAATGACTTCATTATATAATAAGGAGGTTTCTATAGTGCTCAAACTGTTTGTCTTATTTCTGCTTTTGGCGATGATGGTGATTGGGTTTTCCCATAGTGTGATGGCTTCAGGAATGGTATATATGGATCGTTTTTTTTGGCGGAGAGGTTAATACTGAAGGACATGCCGATCAGGATTTGGATGCGGCATTTGTAGGTGCCGGTTTTTCGATGGGTAAGTGGAAAGCGGGCTTCGAGTATGGGGAAGGCGATGTTGACGGAGTGGTCGATGTTTCGTTGTTGAGTGTCAAAGCCGGATATCGCGTCCTTGATGCTCGGGCTTCCAAATTGGATGTTACCCTTTCCAGCCTGGATCTGGATGCTAAAAATACATATGAACTAAAAAGTAATGCTTTGATTGGCTTGGACTATACTCAGTTTTTCTCGGAGAAATTCTTTATGAGCCTTACGGTTCAACGTTCAATTGATGATTCATTTACATATGATAAATATTCGGCGGTTAAGACAAAGGTGGATGGTGGTGTCTTTGTTCCGCGGATCAAGTTTACGTATATGATCAATGACAATGTGGCCGTAACCGCCGGATACAGTCAGCTAAGCTTCAAAGTCGATGCTGCGTCACCCTATGATGCCCTGGACCGGGATACCACTCTGGGTGGCTATACGCTGGGAATGTTATATCGATTCTAAGCCATAGACCTAATCGCCAACTATAGGCTGCCCGAAAGGGGCAACCATTTTACGTGTGTGAAACTTTATATTTAATTAATGAAGGTTTGTGATTTTGGAAGCTGCCGTTACCGGCAGCTTCTATTTTTTTGGCACATTAATGTTATCTTTTTGATAACACGTAACATATTATTAATGCATTATGTAATATTTGTGTCAGAATTTTAATTGACATTGACCATAACGGCCTGTAAAATATATAAACAAAAGACAAAAACTTACATTAACTTAACACGAAAGGCAGGTAAGTCACATGAGGAAAATTGCAATTTATGGTAAGGGTGGTATTGGTAAATCGACAACAACTCAGAATACCGTTGCTGCTTTGGCGGAGATGGGGAAGAAGGTCATGGTGGTTGGCTGTGACCCCAAAGCGGATTCAACACGGTTGCTGTTAGGAGGCCTGGCTCAAAAGTCCGTTTTAGACACATTGCGGGATGAAGGCGAAGATGTGGAATTGGATGCGGTGATGCGTCATGGTTTTTCTGGAACTCTCTGTGTGGAGTCGGGTGGTCCGGAACCAGGCGTAGGGTGCGCCGGGCGCGGAATTATTACCTCCATCAACTTGTTGGAACAATTGGGTGCTTTTGAAGAGGATAAGGAACTAGACTATGTTTTTTATGATGTACTCGGTGACGTTGTTTGCGGCGGGTTTGCCATGCCGATCCGTGAGGGGAAAGCACAGGAAATTTACATTGTGGTTTCCGGTGAAATGATGGCAATGTATGCAGCCAACAACATCTGTAAAGGTATTGTTAAGTATGCCGAAGCGGGCGGAGTCCGTCTGGGTGGATTGATTTGTAACAGTCGAAAAGTAGATAATGAACGGCAGATGATCGAAGAACTGGCAAAACGTTTAGGGACTCAGATGATACATTTTGTCCCCCGCGATAATATGGTTCAAAAAGCGGAGATTAATCGGAAAACGGTCATCGATTATGATGCGAGTCATCCGCAGGCGGAAGAATATCGTACGCTGGCGAAACGAATCGATGAAAACGACATGTTTGTCATCCCGAAGCCTCTTTCCATTGAAGAGTTAGAAAATCTGTTGATTGAATTCGGAATTGCGAATTAGTGAAAAAAGATAAGGGGGAATCAATATGTTGATGATTCGGGCAATTGTCCGTCCTGAGAAGGCCGACGATGTGCTGGCGGCATTGTTGGATGCCGGTTTTCCGGCGGTGACGAAAGTGGCTGTTTTTGGCCGGGGTAAGCAGCGCGGCTTAAAGGTTGGGGAAATCCATTATGATGAACTTCCCAAAGAACTTCTAATTCTCGTTGTCCCCGATAAAGATAAAGATTTTATCGTGAAAACCATTATAGAAAGCGCCCGTACCGGAGAGAATGGTTCGTTCGGCGATGGCAAGATCTTTGTGACTCCGGTGTCTGAGGTGTACACGGTTAGTTCCGGTGTAAAAGAAGTTTAAAGGAGGGATCCCCGATGAAAGAAGTCATGGCTGTGATCCGGATGAACATGATGAACAAAACCAAGAAGGCTTTGGCAGAAGCCGGGATTTCCTCTTTCACTGCGACGGGCAGAGTTATGGGGCGTGGTAAAGGTAATGTGGACTATACGTTGCTCGAAGGGGCCAAAGAGGGGTATGAGGAAGCCATAGCTCAATTGGGCAAAGGTCCAAGGCTTGTTCCGAAACGGCTGTTGTGGATTATCGTCCCGGATGAACTGGTTCAAAGAACAGTAGATACCATTATTGAGGTCAACCAAACCGGCCAACCCGGTGATGGGAAAATCTTTGTAATGCCTACGCTCGATGCGATTCGGATACGTACCGGGGAAACCGGTGATGCGGTTTTGGATGAATTATAACGTTAGATCCCAAAAAGATAAGGAGGTTGAAGGAAATGTCCGAAAATTTAGCGCAAGATTTTGCCGTAACCCGAGAAAAGTTACTGAAGGTATATCCGACGAAGGCTGCGCGGAAGCGGGCCAAACATATGGTCCTCAATGACCCGGATCCTGAAACTATGCCGGAGATCGAAGCCAATGTTCGGACTATTCCCGGAATCATTACGCAACGGGGTTGTACCTATGCAGGTTGCAAAGGTGTGGTTGTAGGGCCGATCCGGGATATTGTGAATATTACCCATGGGCCGATTGGTTGTGGTTTTTACAGCTGGCTCACACGGCGTAATCAAACCAAGCCCATTGATGATAATGATTATAATTTGATGAACTATTGCTTTTCAACGGATATGCAGGAAGATGACATTGTTTTTGGTGGTGAGAAAAAGCTGCGGCAAGCTGTGAGAGAAGCATATGAGATATTTAAACCAAAAGCTATCGGCATCTTTTCTACTTGCCCGGTGGGTCTCATCGGAGATGATGTTCATGCGGTGGCTCGTGAGATGAAAGAGGAATTGGGGATCAATGTCTTTGGATTCAGCTGTGAGGGGTATAAAGGCGTCAGTCAATCGGCCGGCCACCATATCGCCAATAATCAAATGTTCAAACATGTGATCGGATTAGATGATACAGTTCGTGACAGTAAATATAAGATTAATTTGCTGGGCGAGTACAACATTGGGGGCGATGCCTTTGAAATCGAACGAATTCTGGAAAAATGCGGTATTGACCTGATTGCTACCTTTAGCGGCAATTCGTCTTACGATTATTTTGCCAATGCTCATACTGCCGATTTGAACTGTATTATGTGCCATCGTTCCATCAACTATGTGGCGGATATGATGGAGATCAAGTACGGAATCCCTTGGATTAAAGTTAACTTTATCGGAGCCGAGGCTACGGCGAAATCCCTGCGGAAAATTGCACAGTACTTTGGAGATCCGGAGTTGAAGGAACGTGTGGAAAAGGTCATCGCCGAAGAAATGCCGGAAGTAGAGAAACATCGGGCTGATGCAAGAACCCGTTGCGAGGGGAAAACGGTGATGTTGTTCGTTGGTGGTTCCAGAGCCCATCATTATCAGGATCTCTTCGCAGAACTTGGAATGAGGACTATCGCAGCCGGTTACGAATTTGCCCACCGGGATGACTACGAGGGCCGCCGGGTTCTGCCTACGATTAAAATTGATGCAGATAGCCGGAATATTGAGGAGCTTACGGTGGAACCCGATCCTGAGCGTTACCGCTACCGTAAGACGGAAGCGGAGGTAGCAGAGCTAAAAGCTCAAGGATTTGAGTTTAGAGATTATGAGGGAATGATGGCTCAGATGGCCAAAGGGACTTTGGTCATCGATGATATCAGCCATTATGAAATGGAGAAATTAATCGCATATCACAAACCGGATATTTTCTGTGCAGGGATTAAAGAAAAATATGTGATTCAGAAAATGGGTGTTCCCTGTAAACAACTGCATAGCTACGACTATAGCGGTCCATATGCCGGTTTCAAAGGTGCTATCAACTTTTACCGTGATATTGACCGGTTGGTGAACTCCAAAATATGGGGCTATATCCAGGCTCCTTGGGAGAAAAATCCGGAACTGATTGCAACCTATGTGAAGTAGTGAGGAGGCGAGAGAGATGTTATTACGGCATACGGACAAAGAGATTAAAGAACGGGTGGCCTTAACCGTGAATCCGGCGAAGACCTGTCAACCGGTTGGGGCGATGTATGCGGCTCTTGGGATTCACAATTGTTTGCCCCACAGTCATGGATCTCAAGGGTGTTGTGCCTATCATCGGAGCACGTTGACCCGTCATTATAAAGAACCAGTGATGGCTTCGACCAGTTCATTTACAGAAGGGGCCTCGGTCTTTGGCGGGCAAGCCAATTTACTGGAGGCCATCAATAATATTTTTTCAGTGTATAATCCCGATGTCATCGCGGTGCATACCACTTGTTTGAGCGAGGTTATCGGCGATGACATCCCTCAGATCTTGGCAAAGGCAAAAGAAGACGGAAGGATCCCGGAAGGCAAATATGTTATCCATTGTAATACTCCGAGTTTCGTGGGGTCTCATGTCACCGGCTTTTCCAATATGGTCAAAGGTATGGTTCAATATTTCGCCGAGTCCAGCGGTAACAAATTAAACCAGGTCAATATCATCCCCGGATGGGTTGAACCTTCCGATATGCGAGAAATTAAACGACTGGCCTGGGAAATGGGCATTTCAACGGTGGTATTTCCCGATACCTCTGATGTTCTGGATGCACCGCTTACCGGAAAGCACCAGTTTTATCCCAAAGGCGGGGTTACGATCGAAGCTTTGAAATCTGCCGGCGACAGTATTGGAACCATTGCCTTGGGACACTTTGCTTCCGCAGCAGCTGCTGAAGCTCTGGACGCCAAATGCAACGTGAAGTATGAGATCCTGGATCTGCCCTATGGATTGCTGGCTACGGACCGTTTTATCGATAGTTTGCGGCGGATGGCCAAAGTGGTAGTTCCTGAATCTATCAATGCAGAACGGGGCCGCCTGATTGATGCCATCAGTGATATGCAAAGTTACTTTTATGGGAAACGGGTGGCGTTATTCGGTGATCCGGATCAGCTTATAGCATTGAGCGAATTTCTGGTTACGTTGAATATGCGGCCGGTCTACGTGGTAACTGGGACACCGGGTAAAAAATTTGAGGAAGAAATGAGCCGAGTGTTGCATGAGATTCCGGAAGCCAAGTTTAAACAAGCCGGAGATATTTATTTGCTACATCAATGGATTAAAAATGAGCCGGTGGATCTTTTGATGGGAAATACCTATGGCAAATATATTGCCCGGGATGAAGACATTCCGTTTATCCGGATAGGTTTCCCCATTTTGGACCGGATCGGCCACTCGTATTTTCCGCTCGTCGGTTACACCGGAGCGTTGCGTTTGGTGGAAAAGATTCTCGGTGCGATCATGGATCGGCAGGATCGGGACTGCCCTGAAGAGGGTTTTGAATTGGTGATGTAACACAAAATGAAGAGAGGTGACGGCTGTGAAAGTGTTGGAGGGACGGAAAAAACAGGTGTTTCGTAAAGGGGAAACTCCTTTCGAGATCGATTGTGAAAAGCAGAGTTTGGCTGGTTCGGTCAGCCAGAGAGCCTGTGTTTTCTGTGGGTCGCGGGTAGTCTTGTATCCAATCGCTGATGCCGTTCACCTCGTTCATGGTCCGGCGGGATGTGCCGCATATACCTGGGATATTCGGGGGGCCCTTTCCTCCGGACCGGAGTTACATCGTCTCAGTTTTACAACGGATTTGCGGGAGCAGGAAGTGATCCATGGAGGAGAATCCAAACTTTATCAAGGGTTAATTCAGTTGATCGATCGCTATCATCCTAAGGCGGCATTTGTTTATGGAACCTGCATCGTGGGAGTTATCGGTGATGATGTGGAGGCAGTCTGTAAAAAAGTCAGTGCTTTAAAGGGGATACCGGTGATTCCAGTCCATTCGGAAGGGTTTAAAGGGACCAAGAAAGATGGATATAAGGCAGCTTGTACAGCGTTAATGCGGCTTATCGGCAGGGGGCGGACTGAGGGGATTTCAAAATACAGTGTGAATATTTTAGGTGACTATAATCTAGCCGGTGAAATCTGGATCATCAAAGACTATTACCGTCGTATGGGGGTGGAAGTGGTCGCCGGGATCACCGGAGACGGCCGGGTTGAAGAGATTGAACGGGCTCATGGAGCGGCGCTGAATTTGGTTCAGTGTTCGGGTTCAATGAATTATTTGGCTCAATTGATGAAAGAGAAGTATGGTATCCCTTCGTTGCAGGTGTCTTATTTTGGGTTCGAGGATATGGCGGAGGCGTTGTATGGTGTCGCTCGACATTTTAACGATGCGGAAATGATGAAACGTACACAGGAATTGGTCCGTGATGAAATCCAGGCCATCTATCCAAAGCTTCTTGAATACCGGAAAGCCCTTGCCGGAAAGAAGGCAGCCATTTATGTAGGAGGAGCCTTTAAGGCATTTTCTTTAGTTAAAGCATTGCGTTTGTTAGGGATGGATGTAGCGGTGGTTGGTTCTCAAACCGGAAGTAAGCAGGATTACCAGTTGTTAAAAGAATTGTGCGACGAAGGCACGATCATCGTGGATGATTCCAACCCGTTAGAATTATCCCATTTCATACGCGAAAAAAATGTATCACTGTTTATTGGCGGAGTCAAGGAACGGCCTATTGCTTACAAGTTGGGAATCGGTTTTTGTGATCATAATCATGAACGGAAAGTAGCATTGGCAGGGTTTGTGGGAATGTTGAATTTCGCCGAAGAAGTGTATCAGTCGGTGATGAGTCCGGTATGGCAGTTTATACCTCGGCCAAAGCAATCCGTACCGATGGGAGGTGTCCAGGATGAATATTCGCGAACTGCCAACCCGTGAAGTGACGATCAATGCTTGTAAATTATGCAATCCGCTTGGTGCCTCCCTGGTGTTTCGCGGTATTGAAGGGGCTGTCCCGTTGCTACACGGGTCTCAAGGCTGTGCTACGTATATCCGGCGGTATCTCATCAGCCATTTCAAAGAACCTATCGATATAGCTTCGTCGAACTTCAGCGAATCCAGCACAATCTTTGGGGGCGGTCCCAAATTGAAGCAGGCGCTAAAGAATGTGATCGATCAGTATCAGCCGACTTTCATCGGCATTGCGACCACCTGTTTGAGTGAAACCATTGGAGATGATCTGCAGTTAATTCTCGACGAATTTAACCGGGAATATCAAGCGCCGGGCAAACCGTTGCTGGTGACGGTATCGACTCCAAGTTACCAGGGGTCTCATATTGATGGTTTTCATGATACAGTTCGGGCAGTGATTGAACAGGTTGCAACCGGCGGACCGAAAAAGAATATGGTATCGATCTTTCCTGGCATGGTTTCGGCTGCTGATTTACGGCTGTTGAAAGAGGTTTTGACCGACTTCGGACTGGACTTTTTAGTGTTGCCGGATTATTCCGAAACGATGGACGGTGGTATGTGGGATACATATCAGAAAATTGCCCCTGGAGGAGCATCCGTTGATAAAATCCGGGCGGCAGGCCGTTCCAAAGCAGTTATTCAATTGGGGAGAACCGTTCGAAAGCAGCAGAATGCAGCGGAGTACTTGAAAGAACGATTTGGTGTGGAAAGTTATCAGTTAGGGTTGCCGGTGGGGATTCGAGAGACGGATCGGTTGATGCAGACTCTGGCAGTCATTACAGGAAACGACATACCCCAAAAATATCAGGAAGAACGGGGACGATTGATCGATGCTTACGTGGATGCCCATAAATATTTGTTTGGGAAAAAAGCAGCTATTTACGGTGAACCGGATTTAGTTCTTGGTATAGCTATATTTCTGGCTGAAGTCGGTGTTGTTCCGGTAATATGTGCCACAGGTGCAAGGACCGGAAAGCTGGGTGACGAGTTGAGATGCTTGTTGCCTGAGTTGGAAGGGGAAATAACTGTGGCGGAAGGGATCGATTTTGATGATATCCGGACGTTGGTTGAAAGGGTTCAGCCGGATTTGCTCATTGGAAACAGTAAAGGCTACCCGTTATCGCGGCAGTCTGGTATTCCGCTGATTCGGGTGGGTTTCCCGATTCATGACCGTATCGGCGGCCAACGTATCTTGCATCTGGGTTATCGAGGAACCCAACATTTATTCGATCAGATTGTGAATGAATTGATCCGTGCCAGGCAAGATCGATCACCGATTGGTTGGAGTTATATGTAAGACGGAAAATTTACAAAGGAAGTGATGATGATGGGATCTAGTCATTTGAATCATCCATGTTTTAATGGTGCAGTCCGGCATCAATATGGACGGATCCATCTGCCGGTAGCTCCTGAGTGTAATATTCAATGCCATTTTTGCAACCGGAAATATGACTGTGTCAATGAAAGCCGCCCTGGAGTGACAAGTGTCGTCTTATCGCCGTGGCAGGCTTTAGTATATATCAAGCAATATTTGAAGTTTGATTCTCGAATCTCGACCGTGGGTATCGCAGGGCCGGGGGATCCGATGGCCAATCCCGAGGCAACTTTGGAAACTATCCGCCTGATTCGAGAGTATCACCCTGAATTGATATTTTGTCTTTCGACGAACGGATTGCAGCTGGAGCCCTATATCGAGGAGTTAAAAAGTCTCGGAGTAAGCCATATTACGCTGACTGTCAATGCTGTTGATCCGGAAATTGGCGCCAAAATCTATGCATGGATCCGTGACGGCAAAGTGATCTATCGAGGAACTGAAGGTGCAGCCCTTTTACTTGAACGGCAGTTGTCAGCCATCGCCCAATTGAAAGAGAAAGGGTTTGTGATAAAAATCAATACTATTGTGATTCCCGGCATTAATGACGATCATGTTCTGGCCATTGCTGAGAAGGCGCGGGAATTAAAGGTGGATTTGATGAATTGCATTCCGCTCTTCCCGGCCCAGGGGAGTCATTTTGAAGGATTACAGGCACCATCGTCTCAAGCTATGGACCTTATTCGAAGTCGGGTTGAAACATTGGTGCCTGTGATGAAACACTGTGCCAGATGCAGGGCAGATGCCGCCGGATTGATTGGGGCGAAGATGGATTCGGCAACTCAGGTGTTTTTGAGGGAATCCGCTGCTCTTCCCCTTTATCCCGAACAACACCGGCCATATATTGCTGTAGCGACCATGGAAGGGATTTTAATCAATCGACACTTGGGGGAAGCGGAGGAACTCTTTATTTACCGCGTAAACGGGGATGCGGTCGAGCTGGTCCAAACCCGGTCTACACCGCCCCCTGGCACAGGGGAGGAACGGTGGCGGGAGTTAAGTCGGATCATCGGGGATTGCCAAGCTTTATTGGTCAATGGCATTGGGCAAACTCCCCGGGATATTCTCAAAAAAAGCGGCATTAAGGTATATGAGACCGAGGGATTGATCGATGAGGCGGTGTTAGCTTTGACAGCCGGAAGGCCGGTTCGAGGCAAAGCGTCCATTACCAAATGCGGATTTTCCTGTAAGGGAGACGGGGTGGGATGTGGTTAAACGAAATGTGGGAGTTGAAATGTTTAAAGCCATAAAAAAATGAGCGGGGGGATGAGTTATGGAAAAGCCGAAACATCATATTTTTATATGTACGAGTTCACGGGTTACCGGTGAGCCGAAAGGGGCTTGCGGGAAACGGGATGCCGGATCATTGCTTCAGTATCTCCAAAGTGAAGTGGAAGATCGGGGGATGGAAGGGGTAATGATCAGCAATACCGGATGTTTGAAGGTGTGTGACCGGGGTCCGGCCATGGTGATCTACCCGGAGGGATATTGGTATGGCAACCTGACCGAAGAAGCCATTGACCTGATTTTAGATGCTTTAGAAGTTGGCGAAAGCTGTGAGAAATATTTGCTGACGTAAAGCGGGGCAAAAAGAGGTGAGGGAGATGCACCAACAGATACTGCCAAAGATACGATTGATTGATTCGACATTGCGAGACGGGGAACAAGCGCCTGGCGTAGCGTTTACGCTGGATGAGAAATTAACTATTGCCCGGATGTTGGATGAGATGGGGATACCCGAGTTGGAAGTGGGTACACCTGCCATGGGAGACGATGAAATTGAAACTATCCGAAGACTGGTTAATCTTCCGTTGTCTGCGGAACTCATCTGTTGGTGTCGGGCGAACCGTAACGATCTGGAAGCAGCTCAAAAAACCGGGATTAAACGGGTACATATCTCCTTCCCTGTATCCGAAATCCAGATTCTGTCATTGCGTAAAAGTGAATCATGGGTAATAGAAGAGCTTGCCCGGTTGCTGGAGTACGCCAAAGGAATGTTTGATTTTGTTTCGGTGGGAGCTTTGGATGCTTCACGGGCAGATATCCGTTTTTTGCAACAGTTTGCTAAAGAAGCCTGGCTTTTGGGGGCTCAACGGTTGCGGATTGCTGATACGGTAGGGATCTTAAATCCGATGCAGACTCAAAGCTTAATTGGAAAACTGACTGAAGTTGTCCCCCATCTTGTACTTGAATTTCACGGCCATAATGATTTGGGGATGGCCACGGCCAATACCTTGGCTGCGATTTCCGGAGGAGCTCGGGCTGTAAGCGTCACAGTGAACGGCCTTGGTGAAAGAGCTGGCAATGCGGCTTTGGCTGAAGTCGTGATGGGAGCCAAATTAACATTGCATCGGGATACCGGAGTGAAAACTTCCGAGTTGTACCGAGTGAGTTTCCTGGTTGCCGGGTTGGCCAGACGGAGGATTTCTGAAGATAAACCGATTGTCGGATCGGATGTTTTTCGACATGAATCAGGGATCCATGGAAAAGGTTTGTTAGCTGATCGTCGGTCCTTTGAACCGTTTAATGCAAGTGAAATCGGCAGACCCGGAACGGAATTGGTATTTGGAAAACATTCAGGTCGGGCAATGATCCGGTATGGTTTGGCGAAACGGGGGATTGAAGCGGACGATGAGGAAACAGCCAGAGTGTTAGAAAAGGTTCGGCGCTTGGCAAGCGTCTATAAACGGGGATTAACATTGGATGAAGTTCAGCGGATTTATATCGAATTACAGCAGCAATCAGATGAGGATGTGATGGGCGATGGGCCGCTATAATAAAAATATAAACAACTTGTTTTTATTGATTATTATCGTAATGAGTTTGCTTTTTGGAACGGTTTCCGGAAAGCAAAAGGTGCAGTTGATGATCTCGGCTGCTGCCAGTTTACAGGTACCGCTGGAAACCATCGCTGCCCTTTATCAACAGGATAATCCCGATGTTAAACTGCTTTTAAATTTTGGTTCTTCCGGTTCTTTACGGCAACAGATCGAACAAGGGGCGCAGGTCGATATCTTCTTTCCGGCTGCAGCCAAAGATATGGACTTGGTTGCTGAAAAGCAATTGGTTTTATCGGGAACCCGAAAAGATTTGCTCCGGAATTCCTTAGTATTGATTGTATCGGAGCAAGGGGAATGGATCAAGACATTCTCAGATCTAAGTTCTAAGCGCCTTTCCCAAATTGCGGTGGGCCATCCGGAGAGTGTGCCGGCAGGGAGATATGCCCGTGAAGCTTTGACTTATCTGAAACTCTGGACGGAAGTCGAAGGGAAGCTGATTTTCGCTAAAGATGTGAAGCAAGTATTAACGTGGGTGGCAACGGGAAATGTGGATGCCGGCTTTGTTTACCATACTGATGCTAAATCTGTCGATAATGTCAAAGTGGTGGCAACTGCCCCGGAGAAGTCCCATACGCCCATTGTCTATCCGGTGGCTGTTTTGAAAAGCAGTCTGTTTCCAGAAGAAGCTGGCCGTTTTATTAAATATCTGACTTCTACCAAGGCGAACAAGGTCTTTGTTGAACATGGATTTTTGATAAACAATCAGAAGTCGTTAAAGGAATGATGACCATGTCTTTTGATATTTCTCCTTTATGGATATCTTTAAAAACAGCAGTTGCAGCTACGTTCGTTACATTGGTGCTCGGTATCTTGATTGCTTATCGGCTGGCTGGATGTACCGGAATTTGGAAACGTATTTTGGATGGGATATTAACCCTGCCTATGGTTTTACCTCCGACGGTTGTCGGATATTTTTTATTATTGCTCTTCGGTAAAAACGGGCCCCTTGGGAGCCTTCTGGCCCGGATTGGAGTAGTTATCGTATTTTCATGGATGGCAACGGTTATCGCAGCAGTCGTGGTGTCTTTCCCTTTAATGTATAAGACGATTTTAGTTTCTATGGAACAGATCGATCAAAGTCTCATTGAGGCTGCAGAGATCTTTGGGGCTACACGGTGGCAAACATTTTTCCGAATCATTTTGCCTTTGGCTTGGCCGGGTATATTAGCCGGGATTATGCTGTCCTTTGCACGGGCTCTGGGTGAATTCGGCGCGACCATAATGATTGCCGGAGGGATTCCCGGCCGGACTCAGACAATACCCTTAGCTATCTTTTTCGCAGCCGAGACAGGAGATATGAATACCGCTTTGATATGGGTTTTGATTGTTTCAGCATTATCGATGGCATTGATGTATGCTTTGAATGGTATCAAATGTGAATCCGTTTGTCGAACATAGGCTGTAAAGAGTTGGGATTCTGGATTTATCTGCGAAGTGTTGGAATAATTAAAATCAAAATATTGAAAAGCTGCCTAAAAATGGCAGCTTTTGTGTCGAACTAAAAAATATTGGATAAATCTGTGATAATTTTGGAAATGTGATAAAAATTGAAGAAAATATTAATGGTGTTGTTGGTCAGCATGGTCCTTTTGGGAGTATCGGTATACAGTTGTCACGGAACCAGCGGAATTTTGGATGGAACGGATAATTGATGGAGATATGGAAATTAGTGGTGCCAAGGGTGACTTTTCAATGACCTTGTTTGGGATGGAGCAGCAGTTCAACGTTTTAAAGCAAGTTTCCAATGCGGGATCGGCGATGTGGAAGGTGTGGATGTCGATCTTTGGGAAGTGAGAGCGGGTTACCGGTTGCTTGATAAACCTGAAGCGAATGCGGATTTGTATCTCTCCAGGTTTGGTTTTTATGGGGGCTTCCTGGAAGTGGAAGCTCTGTCATTTGGGGTGGATTTTAACTGGTATCCGACTGAGCGTTCGACCATTACTGCTTCGGTGGGATATAGCTTGAATGCTAATTTCTATGATGATGACTTGGATGTGTTTATATATAAGTTGGAATATATCTATAACGCGACAGACCGGGTGGGATTGATGGCCGGTTATCGGGGTTACGCAATGGAGTTTGATGACGATTCACTACCTGACATTGATCTCAAAGGTTTCTTTGTCGGTGTTAACTTATGGTTTTAAGCCTTACTTGAATGATTGATAAATAATGTTCAAAGGCTTGTTGACGTACAGCAGGCCTTTGATTCTTTTGCCATTCTTCCCAATGAGCGATAGTTGAAAGCCATAACGATCTGGTGTATCATAGGAACGTATGGGTTTCGTATTTCATATTTTTTTATCGATGTTGCGATATTATCGAACTCTTTTATGTTTAAACTTTGCAGAAAGAAGATGACATGAACTCATGATTGAGATCGATGATGCGGGCGGAGGGTGTTTTCTGGGCCCGGAAGTATTGGTGATTCACCGTTTGGAAACGGATGAAGCCTGGTATTTATATATCCCGCCCTATGTCAAAGAACGGGTTTTGTTTGCAACTCGGATTTTGAAGAGGGCTTTCGTCGATTTAGCCATTTCTCCTCAAGAGCCGATCCGGTTGTGCCGCGGCGAAATCTTTGATCTCTTTGAAGAGTATCTGAAAGCCAAAGGGTATCTAGTGGTCAGGGAAAAGGTGTCGGCAGCAACGGACCGCCTGGCGGAGGGAAAGTTCATGGAGATTTTATATTCATATGGGTTCCCTTCGGATATTCGCTTGCGCGATCGAAATTATCAGGAGTTTTATGAATGGGTCAGTTTATGGTATCATTCATTGCCCAAAGCCAACAAGCATTTGTGTAAAGCCCGGTTGCGGCCGCCTGTACGTTCCCAGGTGTTAGCCAGGAAATATCCGAATCTGTTGCGTCAGTTGTTTACAGAAACTACCGTTTCATAAAAGGAAGAGCAGGTTTGTTGAAGAACTGGCTCTTCCTTTTGTCTTGTTTTACATAAAGTTTTGGAGGATTTGTTAGATCTATAGCGAAAAGGAATGCGATAATATTCAAAGGAGCGATGATCAGAGTGCCGGTTGCTTTTAACGAATTACTCCGGAAACAATGGGAAAAACAGCGTTTTCTCTGTGTCGGGCTGGATACGGATTATGCTAAATTGCCGAAGGGGATTCGGCAAACATCTATAGCGGATGCAATTTTTGAATTTAACCGTTTGATTATCGAAGCGACGGCTGATTTTTGCGGCGCTTATAAACCGAATATCGCATTTTATGAAGGGTATGGGTTGGAAGGCCTTGATGCCCTCATTCGGACCAACCGGTATCTTCGAGAACATTATCCGGACATTCCAATTATTCTCGATGCCAAACGGGCCGATATCGGTAGTACCAATCAGGGCTATGTCAAAATGGTCGAAGATGTTTTTCTGGCCCATGGGATTACGGTCCATCCTTATCTGGGACGAGAGGCTTTACTGCCTTTTTTGGAACGTCCCCATCTCGGCGTGATCGTTCTTTGCCATACTTCCAATCCCGGAGCATCCGAATTTCAGGACTTGGCTGTAGCCGGGGGAGAGCCCTTATACCGGAAAGTGGCCGAAGCTGTTTACCGGGAGTGGAATACCCAGGGCAACTGCGGATTGGTGCTGGGGGCGACCTATCCGGAACAATTGTCGGAAGTCCGTAAAGCGGCTCCGGATCTTCCCTTCCTTATTCCGGGTGTCGGCGCCCAGGGCGGTGACTTGGAGCAGACGGTTAAGAATGGCTTGGATGAAAAAGGGGCAGGGATCATTATCAATGCTTCCCGAAGTATTATCTATGCGTCTTCCGGGGATGACTTTGCCGAGGCGGCCCGAAATGAAGCGAAAAAGATGGATAGGGCGATAAAGGCTGTAGTTCAGCGTCTTTCTTAAGAGATTTTGGTTCATCATTATAAAGCAATCCTTGCAATTATCAAGGATTGTTTTTTTATTCTCGACGAATATTGTATACAGTATATTGGATGGTGGATAAATCCCAGAATTCTCGAGTTTTTTCACAAATTTTACTTGAAATTTTTTTGATGATCCCTAATAATTAATACTTAATCACCGCATAATTATGCTTTTCATTGAATACCATGTGTTATTTGATGATAATTTTGCGCAAGGTTTGATTGTGAAGATGGAGGAATGGCAATGACTGAAAAACATCTGGAGGAAAAGTTGAATCGGCTTTTGGAGTATGTTGACGATCCCAAAAAAAAGGAACATTATTATCGTCTGATCTCCACATTGCTGGAAAAAGGGTATTTCCCGGGTTTGGCTGAGGTGCCGGTGGTCAAATCGGCCATCAGTCACATCGACGGCGAACGCGGGTTGTTGACATACCGTGGCTATCCTGTGGAAGAGCTGGCGGAGAACTGTAGTTTTGAATCGGTAGCTTTTCTCATTCTCAACGGTGATCTTCCCTTGGAGGAGGAGGAGAAAAAATTCCGCGAGAGACTCTTGGAAAATATTTATCTTCCGGAATGTGTCAGTGATTCCATTCTGCATTTTAACCGGGATCTGCATCCCATGAATATGCTCAGCGCTGCGGTATTGTTGTTGGAAGCGGTCGACAAAGGCTCCTGGCAAGTGGACAATCATCGGGAAAATGTAAAACGGGCCATCGCTTTGATCGCCAAGTTCCCGACGATCATCGGAACCTTCTTAACCAGGAAGGCGGATTTCAATAAAGGCCGGAAGTTTAATTCCTTTGCTGAATATGCCTTATTCTGTTTCTCGCCGGAGCATTCGGAAAAGGCGGAATATATAAAAATGTTTGAAGAATCCCTTATTCTTCACATGGATCATACGATGAACAATAGTACTTTTTCCGCCCGAGCTGTCGGATCATCTCAGGCCAGTATCTATGCATTGATCTCTTCGGCCATCAATTCCTTGTCTGGACCGCTTCATGGCGGGGCCAACGAAAGGGTTGTCCGTACTTTGGAAACCATCGGGTCTGCGGATCAAGTGCCACATCATGTTGAAAATTCATTGGAACATCATCAAAAGATTATGGGTGTCGGCCACCGAATTTATAAAACCTACGATCCCAGAGCCAAGTATTTCAAAAATGTCATTCTTCCCAAGATTTACGGGGATGCGGAGAAAGTCAAGGCGGAACGGCCCGATTTATGGAATCTGTATGAGACGGCTGTGACTTTGGAACGGTTTGTCCAGGATAAATTAGGAAAGAAAAATCTCCATCCCAACGTTGATTTCTGGTCCGGACTCTTCTATAAAGCCGTTAATGTACCGACCGAGTATTTCACCACCATTTTTGCTATGGCCCGGGTGGTGGGTTGGACAGCCCATTGGATTGAACAACAGGATTCTGCAGGGAAAATCTATCGTCCGTATCAACTTTACGTGGGCTTCGATACCCGGCATATTGTTAAATGAAATAAATTCGAATCGAAAGTCAGATGAAATTCTTCATCTGGCTTTTTTATTTGAATGGTTAAAATTTAAATTAAGGTTAAGATACCATTGGATTGAAGGACATGGGGTTAAGAAAGCGAAATCCATTGGAAAATTAGGAAGTTTCCTCGAAGGAGAAAGTGCTATGCGGTTTAAGGATAAGGTGATCGTTGTTACTGGCGGTGGACAGGGCATTGGCCGGGCTATTGCCCAAGGCTTTGCCGGCGAAGGGGGGAAGGTGGTGATTGCCGATATCGATACTGAGGCTGGTATGGAAAGTGAGCAAATCATCCAAGCCCGGGGCCAATGCGCGCGGTTTATTGAAACGGATGTGGCGGATGAAACAGCGGTCAAATTATTGATGGAAGTGATCGAAAGGGATTTCGGCCGGTTGGACGTTTTGGTCAATAATGCCGGAATCAGTTATAAAGGGAATATTCTGACGGATCCGGTAGCTCAATGGGACCGAGTGGTCGGCGTCAATCTGCGGGGTGCTTATCTTTGTTCGAAATATGCTGCCCCTTCGTTAATCCGGTACCAAGGGAATATCATCAATATCGCTTCGACCCGGGCGTTGATGTCCGAAGCGGATTCTGAGGCGTATGCTGCTTCTAAAGGCGGATTGCTGGCTATGACCCATGCGTTGGCCGTATCTTTAGGTCCTGCGGTTCGGGTGAATGCCATCAGTCCCGGTTGGATCGAGGTCAGGGATTGGCAGAAGCGAAGCCGGGCTGAAACGCCGGTTCATAGTTTCGAGGATGCCAGCCAGCATCCGGTGGGACGGGTCGGCAAACCGGAGGATATTGCCCATGCCTGTCTGTATCTGGCATCCTCGGAGGCCGGGTTTATCACCGGGATCAATTTGGTGATCGACGGCGGTATGACGATTAAGATGATTTACGCGGAATGACTGGTCCATTTGGAAAGATTTTGTTATAATAAATAAGCTTATGGTTTTTCATGAAATGAGACCGGCAATATCGAGTTGAGGAGTGTTTTAAGATGAGAGTATTATCAGGAATTCAGCCTTCGGGGAATCTGCACATTGGCAATTATTTCGGCATGATGAAACGGATGATCGAATATCAGTCCGAACATGAACTCTTCTGTTTTATCGTGAATTTTCATGCCCTGACGTCAACCTTTGATGCAGAGAGATTGAGAAAACAAACGTATGATGCGATTTGTGACTTTTTAGCTTTAGGCTTGGATCCGGAAAAGTCCGTTTTCTGGGTTCAGTCCGATGTTCCGGAGGTTACTGAAGCCACCTGGTATTTGAGCAATATTACCGGAATGGGATTGCTGGAGCGATGCCATTCCTACAAAGATAAACTAGCAAAAGGGATTCCGGCCAGTCATGGTCTGTTCTCCTATCCGGTGCTGATGGCTGCCGATATTTTGCTCTATGGTGCTGACCGGGTTCCAGTGGGGAAAGACCAAAAACAACACGTGGAAGTGGCCCGGGATATAGCCATTCGTTTTAACAATACCTATGGCCAGGTTTTCACCATCCCGGAGGAAGATATTGATACCAATCTGGCCACTATTCCGGGATTGGATGGTCAAAAAATGTCCAAATCCTATGGAAACACCATTGAAATTTTCATCGACGAAGCAGTTTTAAAGCAGAAGATTATGAGTATTAAAACGGATTCAACGCCGGTGAACGAACCGAAACCCATTGAAGGCAATGTATTGTTTGACCTCTATTCGCTTTTCCTGGATGATGCAGGCCGGGAAGCTTTACGGGATCGGTTTTTAACGCCGGGCCTTAAATATGGGGAACTTAAAAAGGAACTGTTTACAGTGATTTGGGAGTACTTTGAACCCTACCGGGCCAAACGGGAGAAAATTGCCGCCGAACCGGATTATATCCGCCAGGTGATGCAAGCTGGTGCGGAAAAGGCCCGGGCTGTCGCGACGGTGTACTTGGATAAAATGCGCCATTTGGTTGGTACCGATTATTTGAGGAAATGAGTGAAAGGAACCGATGAATCATTATTATCCTGAACTGGGGATCGCCATTCCCCGGATTTTATTGCCAAAAAATCCTGAAGTTTTGGCCAAATGGCCGGTAATTGCCTGTGACCAGTTTACTTCACAGCCCGAATATTGGGAGAGAGCTGCTCGCCTCGTTGGGGAAGCCCCATCGACGCTACATATTATCTTTCCCGAGGTTTATCTTGGGAAAGGTGACGATATGGCCCGGATAAGCCAAATTCAGCGGACTATGAGGGAGTATTTGGATACAGGGGTCTTGACTGAGTATGAACCCGGTTTGGTTTATGTAGAACGCCGTAATATCCATGGCCGGCTCCGGAGAGGATTGGTGTTGGCTGTTGATCTGGAGTGTTATGACTTTTTGCCGGGAGCCGAGACCCTCATCCGGGCCACCGAAGGCACGGTGTTGGAACGAATTCCGCCCCGGGTTAAGATCCGCGAAGGGGCACCATTGGAGTCGCCCCATGTCATGCTGCTGATTGATGATCCGGATGACAGTATCTTTCGGGAAATCGATCGTTGGAATGGAAAACTGCCCTTGTTATACGATGTGGAACTGATGTTGCAGGGCGGCCGGGTGACCGGATACCGGGTGGAAGACAGAGAATTGATCGGGTCGATCATCGATAAGTTTCACAAGTTGGCCGACGGGACGGCATTTAACCAAAAATATGGATTATCCGGCTGTAAGCCGTTGTTATTTGCCGTGGGAGACGGCAACCACTCCTTAGCTACGGCGAAAGCTGTCTGGGAACGGGTGAAAGAAGGAATCACGGATCCTCAAAAGTTGACAGACCATCCGGCCCGTTTCGCTCTGGTCGAAGTGGTCAATCTCCATGATCAGGCCTTGGAATTTGAACCCATTCATCGAGTGTTATTTGGCGTCGAGCCGGAAAGGGTTTTGGAACGGATGGCCCGTTTCTTTGAAAGGATCGGTGCCCGTTTAACCTGCCAATATCTTCAGGATGCTCCGGAAAATCCTCTGGAGTCTGTGGGCCGGGGTTCTTCTCAGGTTCACCGCATCGGGTTTGTGACGGAAGCGGTGAAAGGTTATTTTGAAGTGACGAAACCGCCCCATACGTTGGAAGTAGGGACCCTTCAACTGTTTATCGATGACTTTCTGAAAGATGATACCGAGGTCGAAGTCGATTATATTCACGGGGACGCTGTCGTTGGGGAGCTGGGTTCCAGACCCGGCAACATAGGCTTTTATCTGCCACCAATGGATAAGGGTGATCTGTTTAAAACGGTGATTCTGAACGGGGCATTGCCCAGGAAGACCTTCTCCATGGGCGAAGCGGAAGAGAAACGTTATTATATGGAATGCCGCCGGTTGGAATTTTGAACGATACGATAAAAAAGCCGCTATTTTCGATAGCGGCGTCTTTTTATGCGTTTCTTTGATCTTTATTTGTAATTTTCGATTGAAATACTGTGTTCAAATTCGATTCCCAATGCTTCACAGTCTTCTTCACTTAAAATTTGAGGCTCAGGAATGCCATCTTTCACTGTAAACTGAACGATGAATCCCTTGTCTTTCAAGGCATCTAGCAGTTTGACGACTCCTAAGGAGATTTCCCCAAAGTGGAAGGATTTTTTCTTGGAACGCATTAAATGAAAGACTAATTCTTCGGTGCGATTTTTTGCAAGCATATGTTACCTCCGGTTTTCCCAGTTGATGTAAAATGAAAAAATTGGTATTAGCTGCGGATATTTCCGCAAAACACTTTCAATAGGTTAGCATGAATTGTTTAACATCAAGTGAAGGTCATGTATAAAGTTGGTAAACAAATCAGAATATGCTCTAGGATAAGCATGGAAAGTATGGTAAGATTACTTTCGGAAAGGTTCGAAGGCACAGTGCAGGTAGATATCTAAAACTGAAATTTGCATGTGTATCCAATCTCAGTGACCTTGGTTAAGAGAAGGAGTCGATCGATATGCGATATGTAAGTACCCGGGGGCGTGTACCGGCAGTGAGTGCGGCGGAAGCTATCCGCCAAGGGATTGCTTCGGATGGCGGTTTATATACGCCGGAACAAATTCCCCGTTTGACTGAAACGGAATTAACTGCCATGGTGGACTTGAGTTATCAAGAACTGGCCGCCAAGATTTTAGGAATGTATTTAACGGATTATCCGGCTGAGGATCTTAAGCGGATGATTGGCGCGGCGTATGCGTTTCCGGAGAAGTTTGGCAGTCCGGAAGTGACGCCGGTGACCACCATCGGTGACGGACAGTATTTATTGGAATTGTACCATGGTCCGACTTGCGCCTTTAAGGATGTGGCTTTACAACTGTTGCCCCATTTGCTGACCAAAGCCAGTGAGTTAACGGGAGATACCCGGGAGATCGTGATCCTGGTGGCTACCTCCGGCGATACGGGAAAGGCGGCGCTGGAAGGATTTAAAGATGTACCGGGAACCCGGATTATCGTATTCTTCCCTGAAGAAGGCGTCAGTCAAGTCCAACGGCTGCAAATGGTTACCCAGGAGGGCCAAAATACCGAAGTTATCGCAGTTCAGGGCAATTTTGACGATGCGCAAAATGCAGTGAAGCAAATTTTTACGGATCCAGGAATTTTGGATAAAATGGCCCGGCATGGCCTGACTTTCTCATCGGCCAACTCCATTAACTGGGGACGATTGGTCCCGCAGATTGTTTACTATTTTTACGGATATATGGCTCTTTGCCGCGGGCAGCGCCTGAGAATGGGCGATATTTTGAATGTGGTGGTGCCGACCGGCAATTTCGGCAATATTTTGGCTGCCTATTTTGCCAAACAGATGGGGTTGCCTTTGGGGAAATTGATTTGTGCGTCTAATTCCAACAATGTGTTGACGGATTTCATTAAAACCGGCCGTTATAACCGGAACCGGGATTTTCATCTGACGATTTCGCCGTCCATGGATATTCTCATCTCCAGCAATCTGGAGCGGCTGCTGTTTTATCTTACGGGACAGAATGCCGATCAGGTCTGTGACTGGATGAGTCAATTGAAATCCAACGGGGAGTACCGGATTGGCGATGATTACCTGGCCAAACTTCATGAGGACTTTTACGGCGGATTTGCCACCGAAGCGGAGACGATGGATACCATTGGGGATGTGTATCAGTCTGCCTCCAAAGTTATCGATACCCATACTGCGGTGGGACAAAGCGTCTATAAACAGTATCTCCGGGAAACTGGCGATAGGACGCCGATGCTGCTGGCTTCGACGGCCAGTCCCTTTAAGTTCAATGCCAGTGTGGTTCAAGCGATTGCCGGAGAGGAAGCAGTCCTTGGGAAGGATGAGTTTGAACTTCTCCATGAATTGCAGCGGATTTCCGGAGAAGCCATTCCGCAAGCTTTAGAAGGATTGAACCGGAAAGCCATCCGCCACCAAAGGGTGTGCAAACCGGAACGTTTAGGTGAGCTTGTTCAGGGATTGTTAAAGATAGATAAGTAAATAATGAACGCCGGTTGATGAATAACCGGCGTTTCTTTGTAAGACCATGACTACATACTGTTACTTTGGGGAAGGATTTTTAGTAAAAAGCCGCGAAGATTAAAGGTTAACAAAATAAATGGTATGGCGGAGAGTTGAGGGAGAATATGGCTCAGATGAATGAAATACCTGAATTTTATCGGAATTACCGTTTAGATGATTTTCAGCGCCAGGCAGTGGCTGAGCTTTTAGAGGGCAATTCGGTATTGGTTTCTGCTCCGACCGGGGTTGGAAAGACATTAATCGCTGATTACCTAATTGATGAAGCCATTAAAAAAGGGGACCGGATCATTTATACGGCGCCGATTAAAGCCTTATCCAATCAAAAATATAAAGAATTTAAGGCGTTGTATGGCGAAGAACGGGTCGGGATCGTCACCGGGGATGTGGTGATCAATTCCGAAGCAGAAGTTTGTTTAATGACGACAGAAATCTTCCGCAATATTCTCCACCAAGATCTGAAGCGATTGGAAGGAGTTTCCCATATTATCTTCGATGAAATCCATTATCTTTCCGATGAAGAACGGGGTACGGTGTGGGAAGAGTCCATTATTTTTATGCCCAAAGAGATGCGACTGTTAGGATTGTCGGCTACCATCCCCAATGCAAAGGAGTTGGCGGCGTGGATCAGCGAGATCAAACAGCACCCGGTGAAAGTTATTGTAAAGAAAGAACGGGCAGTTCCGTTGGAAAATCATTTGTTCGAGAAGCATTTGGGAGCAACGGATCTTAAAAAAGTTATTAAGTATAAACAGCAGCTTGAAGCGAGGGAAGATTGGCCTTTTCGGGATAAAAAAGAATGGGAAACCACTCATTTGGATTTGGTGAAGTATGTGGCAAAACAGAAAGGCCTTCCCTGTCTTTATTTCGTTTTCAGCCGCCGGATGTGCGAGGTGAAGGCGGAAGAATTAAGTTACTATAAGAATTTTTTGACACCTGAAGAAGCGGAGCAGGCGGAAGTTGTCTGTGATCGGTTAATTCAGGAATTTGGGTTGGAAAAGCTGAAAACGGTTTATCAGGCGAAGAAATTGTTAGTAAGGGGGATTGGCTATCATCATGCCGGATTGCTTCCTGGATTGAAAGAGATCGTGGAGACACTCTTCGGGATGGGTTTGATCAAGGTAATGTATGCCACCGAAACCTTTGCTGTCGGGATCAATTACCCGGTCAAAAGCGTCTGTTTTGATGGCCCGTCCAAATTTGACGGGGTGACCTTCCGTCCCATGACCAATCTGGAATATTTCCAAATGGCCGGGCGGGCAGGGCGTCGGGGGATCGATACCAAAGGTTTCGTGTACATCATGGTAAACCTCAACAACTTCTATCCCGACGAATTTCCCAGTGCCCGTCAGGATGATATTGAGGAGTTAAAGAGCCAGTTTAATCTCTCCTATAACTCGGTGTTAAACTTAAACCGTAATTATGAGGCATCGGAAATCGATGTTATCCTTAATCAAAACTTTGCGACTTATCAGGCACGCAATGCCAAAAAACATTTTGAGATGCAACTGGCTAAAGAGGTGGAGAAGCTCAATCAGTTACACGGTACCCTCTGCGAGGATCGGGATAATCATCAATGCCCGATTATCTATAGCAAACTCCGGCAGAAACTGCGAAAAAAACAGCGTCGGCTCCGGTTTATTAAAGGCCGGGCCCGGGCGGCGATTGCAGCGGAGATTGACGAGTTAAAACGGCAACTAGCCCAAGTAGATTTGAAAGAGTGTTCTCCTGAAGAACAACAGGCTTGTGCAGCCAAGATTAAGCAGTGGGATGAGGTGAACAGCCGGGTTACGGCGTTACAGGAACGGGCTGCCCAGATCATCACTTCCGGACGGTTTAACGATGATTTGCAGATGAAGAATGAGATTTTGGAAGATTTGGATTATATCAGGGATGGCAAGCTTCTGCCTAGAGGCGAATTTGCTGCTCTCATCTATACGCAGGAACTGTTGGTTACCGAGTTGTATTTTAGTGGTTACTTGCATGAATTGGATCACGATCAATTGAATGCATTGATCGTCGGGATCGATTATGAGCCTCGCAAAGGCGAATTTGCTCCAAAACGGCTGCCTTTTGATCTTAAACCGGTACGGACGATTATCCGAAATTTGATTTACCGGTACGGTGTCGACGAGCGAGATGCCCGTTTCCATCCCAGTTTAGCCAATTTGGCGTATCGCTGGAGCCAGGGTGTGAGTTTTGATGAATTGATCAAAGAGGCCGGTTCCATTCAAGAAGGGGATATTGTCCAGGCTTTCCGGCGGGGCATCGACGTTATGCGCCAGATGAAAGCGGCCTGTATCGGCGAAGATCCTGCTTTCGCTGCAAAACTCAAAGAGTGTATGGAAAAAATGGATCGGGATTTGATTCAGGTGAATATTTAAGGGCAAAATTTTGCAGTTAATAATTACTGTGATGGTGAGAAATGGTTTGGGTGAAGATGATGAAAAAAATAATGTGTTTATTATTGAGCGGCCTTTTACTTATGCTCCTGGCGTTTCCTGCGGCAGCTCAGCCCTGGACGATAGCGCGTGGAACAACCGTTATCCGTCAGGGAGAGAGCATTAAGGGCGATTATTATTTCCGAGGGGAGACCTTGGAGGTTGCAGGGGATATTGAAGGAGATCTTCTGGTGTTGGCCGGTGAAGTGATTATCACCGGTAATGTTAAGGGAAACCTGTTGGGTGTCGTTTGGGAAAAGTTAACGGTGAATGGTTCTGTTGCCGGCGATCTTCGAGTGGCTGCCGGCCAGTTGGAATTGAACGGGACGGTTGGCGAGACACTGGCGTCGGCTGCCATGAAAGCGGAGATCAATTCTTCAGCCCGTGTGGATGGCGGGATGTTGGGATATTATCATCAGCTGGCCCTTCGCGGGACCATCAACGGTCCGGTCCGGGTTACGGGATATGCTGCGACGACGGTGGGCGGAGTTATCAATGGTTCCTTTCATGTGCGAGGGGTACCGGTAAAATGGCTGGAGAAGGCTGTGGTTGAAGGCGATGTGGATGATTATACTGGTGTTACGGATACCTCACGTAGCAGTCAAGCCACGATTCGCGGGGAATACCGGATGCATCAGAATAATGAGATGCTGGCCCGGTTTTTAAAAGCATTTTTGCTTTTTTCGTTGATGTGGTTTATGGGGAATATTTTAATAGGTTTAGTTTTTTATAAATTGTTTCCCCGAACTTCATGGAAGATCACCGAACCCAGTGTAATGAATTTCAAACGGTACTTGAAAGTGGGGCTCTTGGGCTCTTTCGGAATTCCACTGCTTATTGTGGTCCTGTTTCTGACTCAAGTGGGCATACCTTTGGCGGTTCTGCTGATATTAGTCTATATCATCTTATTGCTCTTTTCCAATGTCCTGCTTTACCTGTGGATTGGACGGATTATCTTCCTCAAATCTTCTTTAAATACCCGGCGACACCCTGTGCTGTTGATCATTACCGGTGGCTTTGGTCTTACATTATTAGGATTTATTCCGTTAGTCGGTCATATTCTGCAAATTATCGGTGTGGGCATGGTGTTAGCCAATATTCGGCCAGAAATCGAATCCGGTTCTTCCCGGTTGGCAGGACGAGGTGACCTGTGAAACAGCGTATCGATAGTTATTTAGTGAAAGCAGGATTTTTTGAAAGCAGGGAACAGGCTCAGCGGGCAATAATGGCCGGACAGGTTCAAGTGAACGGAAAACGGGTGGAAAAACCCGGCCAAATGGTGGCAGAACCCTTGGATGTTATGGTGGAACGGCCGGAATATCAATATGTGAGCCGCGGGGCTCATAAACTGGTGAAAGCATTGGAAACTTTCCCCATTGAAGTGGCAGGGAAAGTATGCCTGGATGCCGGTGCATCTACCGGCGGTTTTACCGATGTGTTGCTGCAAAACGGGGCCCGGCTGGTCTATGCAGTGGATGTGGGATATGGCCAATTGGCTTGGAAATTAAGGCAGGATCCCCGGGTGATGGTGTTTGAACGGCAAAATATCCGGTATTTTGAAGTGGATAATCTGCCGGAACGGCCGTCACTGATTACGGCGGACCTTTCATTTATCTCCCTCAAACTGTTATTTGAGCGGTTTAAGGCATTGATCACTGCTGACGGCCAGTTGATGACCTTAATTAAACCGCAGTTCGAAGCGGGTAAAGAACATGTAGGCAAAAAAGGGGTGGTCCGGGACCGCCGAATTCATGCAGAAGTGATTCGGACGTTGGCAGAGCTGGCTCCTGCCCACGGATGGCACTTGGCTCATCTAACTTTTTCTCCTATATTGGGGCCTGAAGGAAATATTGAGTTTCTTGGCCATTGGATTCAGGAACCGGCAGAACGGCCGGAGATCGAAGCCGTGGTGGACGCCGCATGGCGGGAACTTAAAAATGAGTGAACCAGTTGACAGTTGGCAGCTAATAAGTGGGAATGGTACACAGTTCTTAGTGCACAGTTTACTGATATTTCAGGATTGTACTGTGCGATGTGAACCGTGTACTGTGTACTATTTCTCTTCTTCCGTGTCAAAGTCCGGTACATATTGCGGGTCGGCGGAGTCCAAATCCTGGGTGAAGCCGTTTTCTAAACCTAAATCCAGAAAATAATCGATGATTGCCTCGTATTCTTCAGGGTTTAATGTCCTGTTCAGTTTAGGATGGTGTACCGCCCGGTGGGTCGGGAAATATTGGGACATTAAACTGAGATAAACCTCCCTCGGTAAAAAATCGCGAATCCAACGTAAGATAACCCGGCTTTCTTCCAGATAACCCGGGAGAATCAGATGCCGGATCAGAACTCCCCGCGTCATCATTCCCTCTTCGTTGATATATGTCGGGCCGACTTGCTCTAACATGGTTAAAATAGCTTTCGTCGCATGTGAGAAATATTCCCGGGTTCCGGCCAAACATTGGGAAACTTCCGGCGAATAGAATTTTAAGTCCGGAAGGTAAATATCGACTAGGCCGTCGAGTAAAGCGATGGATTCCGGACTGTCGAAGGCGTTAGTGTTATAGATCACCGGAATTTTAAGTCCTTTTTCTTTGGCTATCTTCAATGCTTGGACAATGGACGGAACATATGGGGTAGGCGAAACTAAATTGATATTATGGGCATCTTGTTGTTCCAAAGATAAAAATAGATCCGATAATTCGATTTCCGTCAATTCCCGCCCGTTTTCTTCCTGGCTAATGGCGTAATTTTGACAGAAAATACAGCGAAGATTGCAATGGGAGAAGAAAACGGCGCCGGAGCCACGGGTTCCGCTCAAGCAAGGTTCTTCCCATAGGTGCAGCATTGTTTTGGCGATTTTGGGCCGTGCCGGTGCCAAACATCGGCCCAATTGGCCTTGATTACGATTGATCCCGCACTGGTGCGGACAAATGATACATGATTGATAGAAGCTGTTCATGCCTCTGATTATATCAAAAATGAGCGGTAAGGATAGAGATTTTTCGTTCGGTGGAAAAATAAGGTAAATATGTTTTGGTTTTGGAATATAAATGGTAGTATGTTACATGTTGGAGGGAGCCCATGAAAAAATTAAGATGGCTTTTAGTAATTGTCGTACTCTTTTCCGGTCTAGCCCTAGCCGCTGAAGAAAATTATACATTGGAGTACCGGGAGCAACAGGAACCGATCCGTTATCGGACGGAGATGAAGTTTCATTTTGTGTTTCATTGGCCGAAAGAGTTTAATATGAGGCCGATGGAGATGGGAATGGCCTTTCGTTATGACTCTACCGAACGTTGGACTATGGACGGCGAGTCTGCGATACGATGCAGTTCAATCATTGATATGGTGGAGGTGGAGACTGAGTTTTTAAATCAGAAGATTTCCAAGAAAGAGGATAATTTATCATCGGATAGTGCTATCGAAGTCGTCATGACTCCTTGGGGTGAAGTGATGGATGTTGTTTTACCGGCGTTTTCAACGAAAGATGATGAAGCAGAAGAAACCGAGGTTGTTTTGCCTAGTTTTGTTTCCCCGGAGCAAATATTGGCTATAAATAAAACCTTCTATGAACTCATTTATCATTATCTTCCGGACCATTCGGTGAAGAAGGGTGAACGTTGGGAGATCACATACGTTTTTCCCAAGCTGTCCGAATCGGGCGAATCGAAATTTTTGCCTGTAACTTATGAATTGAGTAAAGTCCAAAAAAGCCGAGGGAAACGATATGCAACGTTGCTTACTTCAGGACAAACGGTCTTTGACACAATTATCGATATCAGTGCTTTTGCCAAGAAACATACTTCAGATCCCGATGGGGAAGATTTGAAAGAGGAATTGGAAGAAGAATTTGAAGAAGAATTGGAAGCAGCTGGTGAAGATGAGAAGGAAGCGAAGGAACTTTCAGCTTTAAATAAAATAGTGATGACTTTCCCCATGCAGTGGAAGGGGAAGATCGTTTTCGGTATAGATGATGGCTTACTTAAGGAACGGGAATTGATATTGAAAGGTGACGGCCGTATTGAGGCCATGTCCTATCTTGAGAAGATTCCGATGCGAGTGACATTTGAAACCCAGCTGAAAATAAAGCGGTTGTGAAAGTAATGATCCCCCTGCCGGTGCAGGGGGGTCTTCGTTAATGGTCATGGATATTTTCCGGGTGTTTTTTTAATTTGCGGTAATATGCCGGAGGATTTCCGGTAATCTCCTTAAAAACCCTGCCGAAATGGGTGATGCTTCCAAATCCGACTTCTTCGGCAATTTCCACCACTTTTTTTGAAGTTTCCATCAGCAGGCGTTTTGCTTCTTTGACCCGGACGTTGTTGAGATATTCAATGAAGGTAAAATTGGTGACCCGTTTAAATATCTTACTCAAATAGCTGGGACTGATGTAAAACTGGTGAGCCAGAGATTCCAGAGATAAGTCCTCTTGATAATGGTGGTTGATGTATCGGGCGATCTCAGAAACCTTTTGATGCATCGGGCTGGGGTAATGGATTTGCTCAGTTTGGTGTTTTTTCACGCAGCGGCCGAGAAGCACCAAAAGTTGAAGGGTTAATCCTTGAAGGTTTAGGGTAAAGCCTGATTCATGCGTTTCAAAGTCATGGAGCATCTTTTGGAACAATTCCTCCACAACTGTACGTTCATAGATGGGAAGCGTCACATAGACATCATCAATACTTAATAATTCTCCAAGAGGTTGATTGGGAGAGAGAAAACTTTCGTGAAAGTAAAGTAAGATTCCTTCACATTCTGGACTGTCTTCGCTGGTGGCTCGATGTAAGACGTTAGGGTGAATTAAACACAAATCGCCGGCTTGTATCTTAAAGGTGCGATCGTTAATGAAAAATGAACGTTCTCCGGAGTATAAATAAAGCAGTTCAAATGAATCATGGACATGCCTGCTGTGATGGGTGGTCATTTTACGGTGGGAAATATAAAAGGAATTTGGTATTTTAACCAGTGCATCTGGAACAGCCATGGTAACTTCCTTTCCTCGAAAAATCTTAAGGGAAAAGGGGTAGTATTCATTACGTATCATATCATTGATTTAGACAAAATATAAGAGGAAATTTGCAATATTGAATAAAAAATGTACAGATTTTATCTTTTGGAACTCGTATAATGAAATTAGTCTCAAAAGTTGGTTTAAACATGACGATGAGCTGGTTATCATCACTTAAACGTAAGGAAGATGAGGAGATTTTCTGTGCAACAATCATCAGATGTTGGACGGGAATTAACGAAAGCGGAGATACGAAAGACCATTTTATCCTTTTCATGGCCAATCATAGCTGAATTGATGTTAATGTCTTTGATTGGAGTTGTTAATTTGTCGATGGTTGGCCATTTGGGAGCTTATGCCTTAAGTGCAGCCGGCTTGACCAATCAGCCGGTTTTTATATGTTTGGCTGTTTTTCAGTCGTTTAATGTCGGGGCTACCGCTTTAGTTTCCCGGTTTATCGGCTCCAAGGAATATCGGGAGGCGAAAGCGGTTGTCATTCAGACGATGATCGTTTCGACGCTGCTTGGTTTAATTCTCGCATTTTTCGGTGTGGTTTTTTCGAAATCTATCGTTATCGGCATGGGTGCACAAGCGGATACGGTAGAGCATGCCTCCATGTATATGAAGTACATGGCTGTTGGGATTTTATTTCAGGCGATACCGACGGCGGTGACTTCAATTTTACGGGGTGCGGGAAATTCCCGGATACCGATGCAGTATAATATCATATCTAATATCGTCAATGTCGTCAGCGGTTTTGTTTTAATTTACGGTTTAGGGATTTTTCCCGGGCTGGGACTCCAGGGAGCAGCCATCGCCAGTACTCTGGCAAAGCTTTCGGCCTGTGTGATGGCATTGTATGCTCTGTTTCAGACCGACCTTCCGGTGGCCATTTCATGGAAGGATCGTTTTCGACTGGACTTTTCGATATTGAAACGGATTATGAATATTGGCATTTCAGCAGCAGGGGAACAGTTTTTTATGCGTTTTGGATTGCTGTTGTATGCCAAAATCATTGCGGGTCTGGGAACGGAAGCTTTCGCTGCGCATCAGATCTGTTTGAATGTAACTCAACTCCTTTCCAATGTAATCAATGGCTTTTCCATGGCAGCCAGTTCTTTCACTGGACGGAACCTGGGAGCTAAAAGGCCGGATTTGGCTGAAACCTACTGTAATGAGCTGCAAAAAATCGGATTGGTTTTTTCAGTATTTGCTGGTTTGATGTTTTTCTTTGCCGGATCCCCTATTTCCAGGATTTATACTTCGGATCAGGGGGTTATTCGACAAGCTGCTGATGTTCTCCGGATCACCATCTTAATAGTAGTACCTCAGAATTATTTATCGATCGTATCCGGATGTTTGCGCGGAGCCGGCGATACCCGGTGGCCGCTGATTTCGTCCTTTATTGGGATGATCTTTGCCCGGGTGAGTTTGGCTGCCTTGTTTGTGCTTGTGTTTCACTGGGGTTTGATAGGAGCCTGGATGGCAGCCATTAGCGATCAAACGGTCCGGTCCATATTAATATATTACCGGTTTAAAACCGGAAAATGGAAAGAGATTGTCGTTTGATATAGGGATATAGATTGGAGGCTTCTATGGATATTCCGCCTCGCAGTGCTTTGATTAAAAAACGTCATCTTTAAAGAATTTTCATTTAAAGTGGGTACAAGATGCTTTTCACAACGGGATAGGCGCCAGTATTTCCATTGTTAAAGTGATGTTGCCTGTTTCACTGTTGATAGCGGTGATGAAGTATTTTGGCTTTATTGATTATCTGAGTTTGTTTCTTTCACCGCTTTTTAAGATTTTGGGATTACCGGGTGAGGCGATTTTAGCTTTGCTTACCGGATATTTGGTCAACTGTTATTCGGCTTTGGCGGTGATGGCCACATTACCGTTAACCGGTAAGGAAATTACGATACTTTCGGTGATGTTGGTTATTTGTCATACCTTGCCGGTGGAAATGAGCGTTCAAAAACGGGCTGGAGGCCCATTCTGGGTAATTCTTGGGATTCGGTTATTTGCCAGTTTACTGATGGGGTGGTTGTTAAACCTATGGTTACCTGGAGAACAGGTGGCCATGGTAAATGCGGGTTCCCTCGGCGGTGTCCAGGATTCGGAAACCTTTGCCCCTGATGCTGTTGGGGTGGCTGACGGATAATATGATCATTATTAAAATTATTGGAATCAATGTTTTGCTTATTCTCTTTTTCCGTATATTGAAGCAGTATCATACCGTTGAAAGGATGGGCGAATGGTGCGCCGGGATAATGGGTTTGTTAGGTTTGCCGAAGCAAACGGCTTTTTTATGGGTGGCAGCCAATATTCTGGGTTTGATTTCCGGAGCGGCATTGCTGGTTGATGCTAAACGCCAACGTATTCTGGATGATGTGGATTTGGCCAAATTAAATGTTTCATTGTCTACTTGTCATGCTTTGCTTCAGGAAACTGCCAATTTTACAGCGATTGGGGCTGGGGTTTGGATACTTATCTTTCCCCGGATTGTGCTAGCTATGGTATCGGTATGGATCTTTAACATCATCACCGAACGATTTCAATAAATGTGAAATTCATCCCTCTGTCAGCACCTGTCGGGATTTTGGCACATAGGATAAAAGGGATTACAGGTTGCGGAGGATGGAAAATGGAGTATAATTATCAGCATTCACAAGGGATAGCCCTTGATGCGGCTCATCAATATGGCAGGCCTGAGCAGTTGCTTGTACGAGAGTTGATGGCTGAGGAGATCGGCTCGGTTATCGGTTATCTGGAATGTGCAGAACTTTTGCGGGACCACCGAATGGCGAAAACCTTCCGGAAGATTGCCAATGAGGAGCTGAGTCATTTTGCCAGTTTACTTCAGCTGTTGACCGGGCTTGATCCGGAGCTGGCGGCGGAGATGAAAAAGCAGGAGATGGCTATTTTAACGGCTGCCACGGAAGGTGTATGCCCTTATCATGGAGAGAAAGTTGTTTCAAGGCATTTCCGGGGAGAATCCAAACGGGAATTTCATCCCGATGATCCGGTGTGGGAAATGCTCCGAAATGCCATTAAGGATGAGTTGTATTCGATCAATGCTTATCAAAAACAGCTGGAAACGGCCTCTATTCCGGCGGTTCAGGGAGTATTAGCCCATCTACAGCATCAGGAGAAAGAACATTTTGTAGCGTTCACTCAATTGTTTTATGAGGCATATGGTTTAGATCGGGACAGCCTGGTGTTAACGGATTAGATAATAATAACTGTCAACGACGGAGCTTTCGGTTTTGGTTAAACTTTCAAACAGTTCTTTGGAAAATTCGGGACTGACTTTTTCTCTTCCCGCGCCGAACAGTTCCCGGCAGATTCGCCGGCTGGCTGTTGTCTCCGGATAGCGGGTTACAAAATCAACAATGGCTTCGATTTTGGTAGTATCCGGCATTTTTATCACCCCGGTATAGTGTAACCGGCCGGTGATTTTTTATTTTGATATGATCTTTGAGAATAAAAAATTGCAGGAAGGGAAAATACTCCAAAATGCCTAATATTGGGAATGGGTGATAATGATGCGAATCCTTCGTTTTGTCGGAGTAATCTTGGGGTTGCTTGCCCTTACTGCGACAGTATGTTTTGGTAACTATTATGCAGTGGGAAACCCGCAAACCTTTGAAATTCGGCAGATTGTTGAAATGCGGAACCAGGGGGGAATGGCCACTGATATACGGGGCAGAGTCAGTATCTTAGATAGGGAGGAACTGCCGCCTTACCAAAAGGTGTTGAGTTGTTCCGTTTATGCTTCATCGTTTAAGCCAAAATTGTATAAAGATCATGCCGAATGGGTCATTCCTAAAATGCTCCCCAATCAAACGGTTAAGATGGAGTTTGAGTATTGGATTGTCAATTATACTATCGAGCATCAATTGAGGGAGTATCGAGGGAGACCTTTCGATAGTAAATATCTGGATGAGGAAGAGGGGATTGAGTCAACGGACCCGATGATTATTGATTTGGCGAAACGATTGACGGATGGTCAATTTACTCCTCTGGCCAAGGCCAAAAGTATTTTTGCCTATATAAACAGTCGTTTTGACTATCAGATCACCAATGAAACGAATCAAAGTGCGTTGAAGGCCTTGAAACGGCAGTATGGATCCTGTGTCGATTTTAGCCTGGCTTATATTGCCCTGTGCCGGGCTGCGGGAATTCCTGCACGATATGTAGGCGGATATCGTCTTGATGAAACTAAGATTAGCAGCAAACCGCAGCTTTTGACGCCTTACGCCCATGCCTGGGTTGAGATTCAACTGCCACAACTGGGATGGGTCACGGTTGATCCGACCTATGTTTATACGGTCAATGGAGTTAAACAGATCAATTATGATTTTTTTGGTAAAATTATTCCCAGGGACCGCCACTTGTTTTTCAATTACAGCCGGAGTCGGGAATATGAGGTCCAGTGGAAACACGACCAACGGTCCCCGGCCAAACTGGATGTGAACCTGACCACGACGATTCGGAGGGTGAGGTGACCGGAATTTAAGTCAGTTAACAGTTGACAGTTTACAGTTTACAGCTTTCAGTTCTGTCCATTGGGGTTCGCAGTACACCGTTCACAGTACATTTTAAGCATGAAGCATTTTTTAGAATTGTAGTTTTCTTCTGACTTCTAGCTTCTGTATTCTGTTTTCTAACTTTACATCTTGCTCTTTACCCTTAACTGTCCACTGTCCCAACTGTCAATTGCCAACTATTTCGAAGCTCCTGACTCTGTCCACTAAATTTATAAGGAACCAGTTGAAGGAGCCAGCGTTATTTTGGATAAAAGAGTCATGTTTATCGATTTGGGATCTTATCTCAATCCTTTACATAGACAATGGCTGACTTTTTGCTTGGAGGGATTGTGATGGAATTTGAGAAAATGACGCGCAAGGTGCAGGAGGCGGTGGCTTCTGCTCAACATTTGGCTTTACGCAAACAACACCAACAGGTGGATGTGGAACATTTGTTGTTGGCTTTGATGGAACAAGAGGGGGGACTTGCCTCATCGGTTCTTCAGAAAGCCCAAATACAACCTGGTGTTTTAAAAGAGCGGTTGGAACGGGAGCTGGACCGGTTACCCCGGGTGGTGGTCTCCGGTGACAGCGGTTCGGAACAGATCTATATTACGACCCGTCTTAACCGGGTTTTTGCCGATGCTCAGGCAGAGGCGAAAAAATATCGGGACGAATATCTTTCGGTGGAACATTTGCTGTTAGCGATAGCCGATGACCGTGGGGCTGCTGGCAAAATCTTAAAAGAATTAGGGGTTCAACGGGATAAGTTGGCCAAGATTATTCAGGATATCCGCGGTAATCAACGGGTGACTTCCATGGATCCTGAGGCTACCTATGAATCGTTGGAGAAATACGGACGGGATCTGACGAAAATCGCTGCCCAGGGGAAACTGGATCCGGTCATTGGCCGGGATGAAGAAATCCGCCGGGTCATTCAAGTGTTGTCACGGCGGACAAAGAACAATCCGGTACTCATTGGTGAGCCCGGTGTCGGGAAAACGGCCATTGTAGAAGGGTTGGCCCAGCGGATCGTACGCAATGATGTTCCGGAAGGGTTGAAGGATAAACGGGTAGTTGCCCTGGATATGGGGGCGTTAATTGCCGGAGCCAAGTTCCGGGGGGAATTTGAAGAGCGGCTAAAAGCGGTCCTCCGTGAGGTGCAGGAGTCCGGTGGGCAGATCATTTTGTTTATCGATGAATTACATATGGTGGTCGGAGCCGGGAAAGCGGAAGGAGCGATGGATGCAGGAAATCTCTTAAAACCGATGCTGGCCCGGGGAGAACTTCATTGCATCGGCGCAACCACTCTGGATGAGTACAGAAAGTATATCGAAAAGGATGCAGCCTTGGAACGGCGCTTCCAAACGGTTTTGGTGGATCAGCCCACGGTGGAGGATACTATCTCGATCTTACGCGGCCTCAGTGAACGGTATGAGATTCATCATGGGGTCCGGATCAAGGACTCGGCGTTGGTGGCTGCAGCCGTCCTTTCGAACAGGTATATCTCGGACCGCTTTTTACCGGATAAGGCCATCGACTTGGTCGATGAGGCAGCAGCCAAACTGCGGACCGAGATCGACTCCATGCCAACGGAACTGGATGAGATGCTCCGGCGGGTCATGCAGTTGGAGATCGAGCGGGAAGCATTAAAGAAAGAGACGGATCGGGCTTCGCAGGAGCGGCTGGAGCGATTGGAGAAGGAACTGGCGGAGCTGAAGGCGGAGTCGGATGCCCTCAAAGCCCGGTGGCAAAGGGAAAAAGAAGGCGTACAGCGGGTACATAGCCTGCGGCAAGCTATCGATGCTACCAAAGTCGAGATCGAGCAGGCTGAATTGCAATATGACCTTAATCGCGCAGCCGAGTTGAAATATGGCCGAATGATCGAGTTGGAACGGGAGCTTGCTGAGGCGGAGGCTGCCCTGAAACAGCAGGAAAAAGGACGTAAGCTCCTTAAGGAAGAGGTTGATGAGGAAGATATCGCCGAGGTCGTCAGTCGTTGGACCGGGATCCCCGTTTCCAAACTGTTGGAAGGGGAAGCCCAAAAACTGCTCCATCTCGAGGAGGAACTTCACCGGCGGGTGATTGGGCAGAATGAGGCGGTGACGGCAGTGGCTGAAGCGGTGATCCGAGCCCGGTCCGGGTTGAAGGATCCGAACCGGCCGATCGGTTCCTTTATTTTTCTGGGGCCGACCGGTGTGGGCAAAACGGAGCTGGCCAGAGCCTTAGCTGAGTTTTTGTTCAATGATCAAAACATGATGATCCGGATCGATATGTCCGAATATCAGGAGAAGCATACGGTAGCCCGTCTTTTGGGGGCGCCTCCCGGATATGTGGGATATGAGGAAGGCGGCCAGTTGACCGAAGCGGTTCGCCGCCGGCCCTATGCGGTGGTGCTCTTTGATGAGATCGAGAAAGCTCACTATGATGTCTTCAATGTGCTGCTGCAACTGTTGGATGACGGACGGTTAACCGACGGCCAGGGGCGGACGGTGGACTTTAAAAATACCATCGTGATCATGACATCCAATATCGGAAGCCAGCGAATCCTGGAATATCGGGGATCCTTTGAGGGAGAATCCTATGAACGGATGAAAAATGCCGTGTTGGATGAGATGCGGCAACATTTCCGTCCGGAATTTTTAAACCGGGTGGATGAAGTGATCGTGTTCCATTCTTTAAGTGAAGCCCATCTGAAGCAGATTATCGATATTCACCTGGGGTTATTGGGCCAAAGACTTGCAGAACGCCATATCCGTTTGGAACTGACGGATACGGCGAAAGATCACCTGGTCCGGGTGGGTTTTGATCCGGTCTACGGCGCCCGTCCCTTAAAACGGGCCATTCAGAAAGAGCTAGAAACGCCCTTGGGCCGGTTGTTGCTGCAAGGAGCGATCAGCGACGGACAACTAGTCCAGGTGGATTATGATACAGGGACGAAAGAATTGAGGTTTGAGGGGAGGTAGTGGCCTCCCCTTTTTTTGCGTATCTATTCTATTTTTCTTCTAATCATGTTATTTTCTGTTTCCTAAAAAAAGGAAAAGAATACATTTTATGATGCGGAATATATTGCAAAAGTTTTGAATATTATTGTAACATAACAACCAGCGTAAGGATGAAATCCTAGTGAACTCATAGACTTTTTTTCATCTAATGATTGAACTCATAAGGGATCGATGGTATACTATAGTATGTGAAAAATGTTACAAACTCGGGTTGAAAAAACCCGCTTTTTTTAGTCCAAGATCGTAACGAAATTCACGAATTCTGTCTGGTGGAGATTGTACAAATTTTCACAAATACTCCCCTTTGAAGGAGTGGGTTGGATGCTCGTTCTTGAAGTTTGCGTCGGAAGTTCATGCCATCTCAAGGGAGCTTACGATGTCATCACTGAGCTTCAACAACTCATCGCTACCCATGGACTCCAAGAACATATTGAGCTGAAAGCTTGTTTTTGCATGAATAATTGTATCGAAGGGGTTAATGTCCGGTGGGAAGGCCAGATTTATCCCCTTCTTTCCAAAGAAAATATTGTGGCTTTTTTTACGGATCGTGTCTTATGTAAGTTTCATTAGATCAAAAATGAAGTTCTTTTGATTGGGGTGAAACGATGAGCGTAATCTCCACCATTGAAGCTAGATGCCGGGATTGTTATAAGTGCGTCCGGTATTGTCCGGTGAAGGCGATCCGGGTCATTCGCAATCATGCGGAAGTTGTGGCCGAGCGGTGTATCGGCGACGGGCGGTGCGTCATCGTTTGCCCGCAGCGGGCAAAGAAAGTTGAAAGCGGTATTGAAGCCGTTGTTAAACATCTGAAGTCCCAGTCAAAAGTGGCGGTCAGTCTGGCGCCCTCGTTTGTTTCGGCATTTGAAGGTATTCGGCCGGGACAGTTGTTTGCAGCGTTAAAGAATATTGGTTTTGATTATGTGGAAGAAACGGCAGCAGGGGCTGAATATGTTGCCAGAAAACACGCGGAACTGGCCGCAAGCTCCGGCCATCCGGTGTTCGCCAGCTGTTGTCCGGCGATTGTGAAATTGATTGAACGTTATTATCCGGAAAAGTTGCCCTATCTGGCAGAAGTTGTTTCGCCGATGGTGGCCCATGCCCGGATGTTAAAAGCAAAATATGGGGCAGAGACTAAGGTGGTTTTTATCGGCCCTTGCATTGCGAAAAAAGACGAAGGCCATCACTTTGAGGAAGTGGATGCAGTTCTAAGTTTTCAGGAACTGGAAGCCCTCCTTGAACAGTACCGTCTTGATTTAAATCAAATGGAAGATATGCCGGTTACCGGTGACGGCATTCACCTGGCCCGTAATTTTCCGGCGCCTGGCGGTTTGGCGAAAACAGCCAGCCTAAGTACAGACCTGTTGGCCAAAGCAGTGATTTCCATTGACGGACTGGATGAAACCATCGAATTTTTGGAGCATTTTGATCCGAAAGAGAACAACTTGAAATTGGTGGAGTTGCTGGCCTGCCGGGGCGGTTGTCTGTCAGGGCCTGGAATGCCTAACCGCTTAGGGTTGTATCAACGCCGTCATCAGCTGTTGAACTATGTGGAGGAGGCCGGTGTTTCCGAAGTTGGGGAATTTACATTCCAACCGGAGCTGGGACGGCAATTTTCTGCCCATACGGTGGAGACGGAGCCGACGGAGGAAGAGATTCGGGAGATTTTGTCCCGTACCGGCAAATATACGGCCGAGGATGAGTTGAACTGTGGAGCCTGCGGCTACAATTCCTGCCGGGAAAAGGCGGTGGCGGTTGCCAAAGGAATGGCTGAGGTGGATATGTGTATTCCTTACATGCGGGAGAAGGCAGAGTCTAAAGCCAATATTATCTGCCAAATGACACCGAATGCCATCTTTGTGGTTGATAAAGAGCTTCGGATCCTGGAAGTTAACCCTGCAGCCGAACTTAAATTCTGCTGTAAGCAGGAGAAGGTTGTGGGGGCGAAATTGTCCAGTATTTTTGATCCCTTGTATTTTAATGAAGCTTTTGTTACGAAGGAATTGATTACCGGGGAGGTCAGTTTTCCCGCTTATGGGTTAGTAGCCTGGCAAGCTATTTTTTATGTTGAAAAAGAAGAGGTGATAATCGGAATCTTTGCCGATATTACCCGGGAGAAACAACAGCGGGAACGGCTGGATCGGGTGACGGAGGAGACTTTGGCAAAAGCTCAGGAAGTTATCGACAAGCAAATGCGAGTGGCTCAGGAGATCGCCGGCTTGCTTGGCGAGACCACCGCTGAAACCAAAGTTCAATTGACCAAGTTGATGAAGCTAATCCAAAACGAGGCAGGGAAAGGACGATGAAATGCATCATTGATACGGGGTGGGCCAGTCTCTCCAAATATGGAGAAGAATTATGCGGCGACAATGTGGAAGTGCTGAAGACTCCGGATTATGTGGTGGCGGTATTGGCCGATGGTCTCGGCAGCGGAGTCAAAGCCAATATTTTATCGAAGATGACCGCGAAAATCATCGTTACCATGCTCGATAAAGGCGCATCCCTTGAAGAAGTGGTTGAAACGATCACCAATACATTACCGGTCTGTCAAAAACGTAATTTGGCTTATTCCACTTTCACCATTATTCAGGTGAAAACGGACGGTGAAGCGTATATCGTGCAATTTGACAACCCGTCCATCTTTTATCTGCATCGGGGAAAAGTTCAACAACCTTGTTTTGAAGAAGTTGAGATTTGCGGAAAACGGATTAAAGAAAGCCGGTTTCAATTGGATCCCGGAGATAGTTTGGTGGCTGTGTCTGACGGCGTCATTCATGCAGGGAACGGCCAAGTGTTGAATTTGGGATGGCAATGGGAGAATGTGGCCGAATATTTGGAACGGATCAGTCCGGCGGAAAGCAGTGCAGCAGACATCGCCCAGGGATTGGTGACTGCTTGTGATCAGTTATATGCCAGACAACCCGGTGATGATGCAACAGTACTTTCGTTACGGTTCAGGAAGCCTAAAACCATGACGTTGGTGGTCGGACCTCCCCGGAATACGGAGGATGACCCGAAGATCGTTGAAGCAATTATGGCCGAATCGGGACGGCGGGTTGTTTGTGGCGGAACCACCAGTTTGATCGTATCCCGGCATTTGGGAGAGAAAATCGAAGTGGATCTGAGCCGCCTTGATCCGGAGTTGCCGCCCACCGGCAAGATCAAAGGGATCGATCTGGTAACTGAGGGGATTATTACTCTCACCAAAGTCCTGGAGAAGCTTAAGGACAAGTCTCACTTGGCTGCTTATGGGAAAACCAACGGAGCGGACGAACTGGTCAAGTTGTTGCTGGAGAGTGATGCGATCCGCTTTATTGTCGGCCGGGCCATTAATCCGGCTCATCAAAATCCGGAACTTCCGTTAAATTTGAATTTAAAAATGCAAGTTGTTACTGAAATTACTGAAGTATTGCAACGCCTGGGGAAACAGGTGACAGTAGAATATTACTGAATCAATTGAAAGGAGAACGACAATGGCAGAAGCAAAAAAAGTACGCGAAGATGCCCTGGCGGTACCGCGGCGGCGCTTTGAAAAAGTGAATGAAATCATCGCCCGCCACGGTAAAAGTGCCTCCGCTTTGATTCCCATTCTTCAGGAGGTGCAGGAGGAGTACCGGTATCTACCGGAAGAGATTTTGACCTATGTGGCAATGGTCATGGATTTGCCACCCTCCACTGTTTACGGTGTGGCAACTTTCTATGCCCAGTTTTCGCTGGAGCCGAAGGGCAAATATGTGATTAAAATCTGTGACGGGACAGCCTGTCATGTCCGGGGTTCCGATCCGGTGAAGGAAGCCATTCGAAAACGGGTAGGTTTGAAAAATGAGAAACATACCACCGATGATCTTCGATTTACGGTGGAAACCGTTTCCTGTTTGGGTGCCTGTGGTTTGGCACCGGTCGTCATGATCAACGACCAGATTTACGGCCAGATGACGCCAGATGCTATCAATGTCATTCTGGACAAAATCCTGGAAGAGGAAGGTGACGTAAAGTGAAAATCGATTCCAGAGAAACTTTAAATACCATGGGGAAAACCTGGAAAGAGGGTTTTGCCAAGGAAACAGCCAGGATTTTGGTTTGTGCCGGAACCGGTTGTGTCGCTAATGGTTCATTGCAGGTATATGAAGCCCTTAAAGCGGAAGTCCAACGTCGAAATGCCTATGTTTCTGTAGAGATGTTGCTTGAAGAAGGGCAATCAGGAACTACGATTGTGAAAAGCGGTTGTCACGGCTTCTGTGAAATGGGTCCGTTGGTTCGTTTAGAACCCGGAGGGATTTTATATATCAAAGTTAGCAAAGATGATGCAACGGATATCGTTACGGCGTTACTTGAAGGAAAAGGGCCGGTGGAACGGTTGCTGTACAAGCATCCGGTGACCGGTGAGATTTATGCCGAAGAATCCAATATTCCCTTTTATAAACATCAGACCCGGACGGTTCTGCAACATTGCGGTGTTATTGATCCGGAAGACATTCGGGAATATATCGCCGAAGGTGGCTATCAGGCTTTAGCTAAAGTCCTCCATGAGATGAGCCCGGCCGATGTCTGCCAGGAAGTAATCGATTCTGGTTTGCGGGGCCGGGGCGGCGGCGGGTTTCCGACCGGCCGGAAATGGGAAGCCACCCGAATCAGTGAAGGTGAAAAGAAATATGTGGTATGTAACGGTGACGAAGGAGACCCGGGTGCCTTTATGGACCGCAGCGTGATGGAAGGCGATCCCCATAAGGTCTTGGAAGGCATGGCGATTGCCGGATATGCGGTCGGTGCGGATGAAGGCTATATTTATGTCCGTGCCGAGTATCCTCTCGCTGTTCAACGGTTGGAGACCGCCATTAAACAGGCCCTGGAAATGGGTTTGTTGGGTGAGAATATTTTGGGAACCGGGTTTAATTTCCGGATTAAGATCAAAGAAGGAGCCGGAGCTTTCGTGTGTGGTGAAGAAACTGCCCTGTTGGCCTCTATCGAAGGTGAACGTGGAATGCCCCGTCCTAAGCCGCCGTTCCCGGCTCAGTCCGGTTTGTGGGGAAAACCCACGTTGATCAATAACGTAGAAACCTTTGCCAACGTGCCGAAAGTCATCAACGACGGTGCGAAGGTATTCCGGAAATCCGGAACAGCCAAGAGCCCGGGTACCAAAACCTTCGCTCTCACCGGGCAGGTGGCGAATACTGGATTGATCGAGGTGCCGATGGGCATTACCCTCCGGGATATCGTCTATGAGATCGGCGGCGGACTCCGAAACGGTAAACGGTTTAAAGCGGTGCAAATCGGCGGCCCTTCCGGAGGATGTCTGACGGAACAGCATATGGATATGGAGCTTGACTTCGATTCGTTGTTGTCAGTCGGGGCAATGATCGGTTCCGGCGGTTTGGTTGTTACGAATGAAGATACCTGTATGGTGGAATTTGCCCGCTACTTCATGAGTTTTACTCAAAATGAATCGTGTGGTAAGTGTGTTCCCTGCCGGGAAGGAACAAAACGGATGTTGGAGATGTTACAGCGGGCCGTTGACGGTGAAGGCCGTCCCGAAGATGTGGAGATTTTGGAGGATTTGGCCGAAGCCGTGAAAGATGGTTCTTTGTGCGGGTTGGGCAAGACTGCACCGAATCCGGTATTATCCATGCTTAAATACTTTAAGGATGAATATGTTGCCCACGTTGTCGATAAACGCTGCCCTGCAGGGGTATGTAAGGCATTGCTGGGTTACAGCATTGATCCGGAATCTTGTAAAGGATGTAGCAAGTGCAGTCGGGTCTGTCCGGTTGGGGCGATCACCGGTGAAATTAAGAAACCTTATCGGATTGATAGTGAAAAATGTATTAAATGTGGCGCCTGTGTAAGCTCCTGCCCATTTAAAGCGATTAAGGAGGGATAATGATGACTGTCACTGCAAACAGTGTATTTATAGATAATCAGCCGGTGGAACTCAATGGCGAAGTTAATTTACTGACCTTAGTGCGTAAGGTCGGGGTGGAATTGCCGACGTTCTGTTATCATTCGGAATTAAGCATTTATGGAGCTTGCCGCATGTGCGTCGTTGAAATCGAAGGCCGGGGCATCGTTGCCGCCTGTTCTACGCCGCCTACGCCCGGAATGCGGATCTTGACCAATAGCCCACGGGTGCAGCGGGTCCGCCGGACGGTTTTGGAATTGCTTTTGGCTAATCATGAGCGGGAATGTACCACCTGTGAAAAGAACGGCAACTGTAAGCTTCAGGATTTGGCCAATCGGTTTGGCGTCCGTAAAATCCGCTTCGGCGAGCGGGATATGAAATTGCCTATCGATGACTCCAGCGCCTCCATTGTTCGGGACCCGAATAAGTGTATTTTATGCGGCGATTGCGTCCGGATGTGCTCTGAAGTTCAAGGAATCGGCATTTTGAACTTTGCCAATCGGGGTTCCAAAGTTCAGGTTACGCCGGCGTTTAACAAAAAAATGGCCGAAGTAGAATGTGTCAACTGTGGCCAATGTAGCGCCGTATGTCCCACCGGAGCCTTGGTGGTGAAGTCCCAAGTGAATCAAGCCTGGAAAGCGTTGGCTGACCCCAGTAAAGTGGTTGTTGCGCAGGTGGCTCCGGCGGTCCGGGTTGCTTTAGGCGAAGAATTTGGGATGGAAGCAGGCCAGATCGTCACCGGGAAAGTGGTCGGCGCTTTGAAACGGCTCGGCTTTGATAAAGTCTTCGATACCTGTATTGCGGCGGATTTGACCATTATGGAAGAGACTACCGAATTGATAGAACGGCTTGAAAAGGGCATAGAGGGGCCGTTGTTTACCTCCTGCTGCCCGGCTTGGGTGAAGTATGCGGAGCATAATGGATCCAACCTCTTAAAGAACCTTTCCACCTGTCGTTCGCCCCAGCAGATGTTCGGTTCTTTAGTGAAACGGTACTGGGCAAAAGAATTGGGGAAAGAACCCAAAGATATATATGTCATTTCGATCATGCCTTGTACGGCGAAGAAATTTGAGGCGGCCCGGCCGGAATTTACCGTAGATGGTGTACCGGACGTGGATCTGGTATTGACCACGCAAGAGTTGTCCCAGATGATTCGGGAATCGGGCCTGGATTTCGCGGCTGTTGATCCGGACTCCTTTGATATGCCTTTTGGCTTTACGACCGGTGCCGGAGTCATCTTCGGTGCCTCGGGTGGTGTGGCTGAAGCAGCCCTTCGCGCAGCTTATGAGATGGTCACCGGAGAAGTGCTGGAACAGGTGAACTTTGAGTCTATCCGCGGTTTTGCCGGCTTAAAAGAAGCAACAGTCAACTTGAATGGAAAAGAAGTGAAAGTTGCCGTTGTCCACGGTTTGGGCAATGCCAAAGAGCTTTTGAATAAGCTGAATTCCGGTGAGGCAAAGTACGACTTTGTGGAAGTAATGGCCTGTCCTGGCGGATGTATCAGTGGTGCTGGACAGCCTCAGGCTGTGGATATGAATACGAAAAAGGCCAGGGCCCGTGGGATTTATCATGCGGATAAACTTTCCCAATTGCGGAAGTCCCAAGATAACCCGGTGGTGGCCAAGTTCTATGAAAAATGGCTGCAACGCCCGAATAGCCATGAAGCCCATGAGACGTTGCACACCTCATATAGTACCCGCGCCCGGATTACCGGTGAAGATATCGAGTTGCTGAATAGTGATCGTGAGCATAAGGTGGATTTGGCGGTCTGTTTGGGTACCTGCTGTTATACGAAGGGTTCTTATGATACGTTGCAGGAATTTATTCGTCAGGCCGAACGGAATGGAATCAAAGAGCAACTGAATCTCCATGCTACCTTCTGTCTGGAAGGCTGTGAAAACAGTCCTTCAGTCCGGGTGAATGACCAGATATACGGAGGGATCACTGCGGAACGGGTTGGAACCTTCATTCAGGAGAAAGTGCTGCCGGAATTGGAAAGAAATAAGGAGTAGGTGGCAATGCATTCGGACTCGATCAAAGTGCCGAAATTCACCCTTAAACGGCTGCCTCTGTATTACCGGTGCCTTCGGGCTTGTCTGGACCGAAACCAGGAATATGTATCTTCGGAACAGATTGGCAAAGCAGCTCAGGTTAATGCGGTACAAGTCCGTAAAGACCTGGCGTTGTTTGGAGCGATGGGAACACCGGGAGTCGGATATTGTGTAGCGGATTTAAAGGCCAAGCTGGAAGAGGTATTAGGCCTAAATAACGTGAATGAAGCCGTATTAATCGGTGTTGGCCGTTTAGGTCGGGCGATCATTGATTATCCGGGATTCGAACGATATGGACTTCATATCGTGGCCTTGTTCGACTCTAATCCGGAATTAATCGGCACTCAAGTCAGCGGCAGGCCTGTCTTTTCAACCCAAGAGATACTTCATATTATCCGGCGACTCCAGATTAAAGTGGCCATTATTACTGTTCCGGCCGAGTATGCTCAGTCTATTGCCAATGTATTGGTTGAAGCCGGAATTCGGGCCATTTGGAACTTTGCTCCAGCGGTGATCGAGGTCCCTTCCCATGTTGTATTGCGTAATGAAGATTTAGCTGCCGGCTTGGCTACTCTCTTTCATTATTTAGCAGAGCGGAATGAATAAAAAATACCCTGAAAACCAAGATAGATCATGAGATCCATTTTGACCATGGAAAACGCCACCCGTTTCGGGTGGCGTTTGCTTTCGTTTAAACGGATTAATCACTTAAGGACCAGTTTCCCGATATTGATGTGGGGTTGGTTAGTTCTTTGTAAGCAACGGCCATCCCGACGCAACTGATCGGAGCCGTTATAATGCAGCCAATAAAATAGAAAGCAAAACCGATGGAACAAATAATTGCCATTATCAAAGAGTATAGCCAAATGGGGAATGGATAATCTTTCACCATTTCGATGCTTTCTTTAATAGCATCCAGCGGTGCCGCGTTATTTTCGAGGATTTTGATTAAGGCTATGGCCCATACGAAAGCGATGGGCGAATTGAGGATGAAACTGAGGACAGGATTGAGGATCGGAATCATACTGATGATAACCATTGGCACAAAGCAGATCAGAGTAGTTACAAATAACGGTGTGAATTTGTCAAAATAATTGTAGATTTGGTTGATTTCGCCCTTTTCTTCGCGGATAACTTTGAGCGCTAACATCAAAAATCCGCCCATGAAGGGCCCGGCGAGAATGCCAAGGGTGATACAGGATAACAATGAAGCGATCAGTCCTGCAATAAACAAGGTCTCAAAGTTTTTGATATAAATTTCCATCGTTTGCCTAATGGTTTTTCCCAGATCCATCGTTCAAACCTCCTATGGCTTTAGTTTATTTAAAGCTGTACCAATGGCAATAATTCAATAAAAAATATACGATAAAATAAAAAATTATTCCTTCTTTTCAAATGAGTGGATCGCCATACAGAAATTTTACATAGAAAAAATTGACATACCCAGGTTCTTTTGTTAACATACTTAAAAAGTATTTTGTATACATGATGGTGAGAGTACACCTAGGGTTCCACCTGTTTCTGGGTTCGGTCTAAGCGAGGCAAGCGGTAACGCAACACCCTTGGGAGAAAAGCCCGAGGAAGGAGTCTCACTGCTCCTTCCTTCGGGCTTTTGTAT
>Ga0209508_1000110_pt1 | contig 96282 bp, 93 predicted proteins | sample AD_UKC129_MetaG_FD_184427 | JGI IMG/M metagenome (GOLD analysis project Ga0209508, IMG submission 184427) | Active sludge microbial communities of municipal wastewater-treating anaerobic digesters from Canada - AD_UKC129_MetaG (SPAdes) (version 2) | ecosystem: Engineered > Bioreactor > Anaerobic...
ATTAAGAAAGGAAGGATCTTTTTTAAGCGCATCCAGTCTGCCAAAGTTAAATAAAACTTTATGCCTTGGAACCCCCTTTTCATCACGATATGATTCTACTACCTGAACGTATTGGTGGTCTTTGGATTTTGTTATCTTAACGTACATACCTAAATACTACACTAATCTTATAAAAAGTCAAGTAAAAAGTAATGAAAGATGAATTTAAAACAATTTGGTTGCCACTACAAAATAAAAAAATTAAAAGTGGAACCATTGAATTTATTGGGTTTTATAATAAAAATAAGGGTATTTTTTAAAGATTCTGTCAAAGTCGGGATTAAAAATCGAGTTCCTTTAATTCCCCTTTAAACTTTTCTTTAAATTTTTTTAATACCTTGTTTTCAATCTGTCTTACCCTTTCCCTGGAGATATTAAATTTTTCTCCAATATCCTGGAGCGTAAGGGGTTCTTCTGCCATTATCCTGTTTTCAAACACAAAGAGTTCTTTTTCATTAAGGGTTGTCTTAAAAAGGTTTATCTTTTCTGAAAGAATGAGCTGTTTCTCTTTTTCTGCAACAATCTCCTCCACATCTTCGTTAGATTTAATTGTATCGAGTATTGTGTCATCACCTTCATCGTATAGCTTTGACTCTAAGGAAACATCAGTATAAGAAAGCCTTTTCTCCATACTTTCTATATCCCCTTCTTTTACATCAAGGGTGCTTGCCAGAAGTTGAGGTGCTGGAAATACACCAAGGGCCTCAAGTTTCTGTTTTTCTTTATTAAGACGATAGAACAATTTTCTCTGGCTCTGCGTGGTGCCTACCTTTACAAGACTCCATGTATCCATTATATATTTTAGTATGTAAGCCCTTATCCAGAAGGATGCATAAGTGGAAAACTTTGTGCCTTTGTAAGGATTATATTTTTTCACCGCATGCATAAGCCCCACATTCCCTTCCTGGATAAGATCCAGTATATTCAGGTATGTGTTGTAATATTCAAGGGCAATCTTGACGACGAGTTTAAGATTGGAAATGACGAGTTTTTGTGCTGCCTCCTTGTCTTTAAGTTTATAAACCTTTTCTGCTAATTTAAACTCCTCTTCCCTGGATAACACCGGATGCCTTGAAATCTCGGCAAGATACTTTTTTAATGGGTCAAAAGGTAAAGGAAGACCCTTTTCTTCCAATTCAGCTATCTTTACAGCTCCATTTAGTTCAAAAGTCTCGTCTTCTAAATTCAAACTACAGCCCTTTCTTTTATTAATTCAGCCACAATGCTTATGGCAATCTCCTGTGGTGTTTCAGCATTTATATCAAGACCAATAGGTGCATGAACCCTGTCTATCAATTCTTCGGCAAATCCCATCTGTTTAAGGTTCTCCAGGATAATCTTAACCTTTCTTTTGCTCCCTATCATACCCACGTATTTAAAATCATGCCTTAAAACCTCTTGAAGCACAAATGCATCGTATTGGTGGCCCCTTGTGACTATGACCACAAATTCGTTTCCTGTAAAGCTAAGCCTTTCAAAAGCAGATTCAAAATTCTCAACCATTATCTCGTCTGCATGGGGGAATCTTTCCTTGTTTGCAAATTCTGGCCTATCATCGATAACAACCGTATAGAAATCAACAAGCTTTGCAACAAGTGATAGATATTGGGATACGTGTCCTCCACCGAAAATGTATAGAGGTGAAAATTTTACAAGAGGTTCAACAACAGTTGTTTCATTTATCAGAAAAGGATTCCTCTCGTTAATATACTTACTTATAAATTTTGATTCTTCTTCTAAAAGGGGGTCTCCTATTATTGTATTGTCATGACCAATAAGTGTCTTGGACAATTTATTTTCTTTAAACCTTGTTATTACAAAGGCCTTTTTTCTCTTTTCCAAATAATTATTTATTCCATTGTATAATTCTTTGTATCTCTGTTCAACGGGCTCAATGAGAATATCCACATTTCCTCCGCATAACATACCATCCTGGGCAACCTCTGTGGCATTCATTCTTATGTGCAAGACTTTTGTTGTCCCCGAATTCATGAGCCTCAATGCCTCTTCAAAGGCATCGTTTTCTAATCTGCCGCCACCCACTGTTCCGTAAATCTTTTTATCTTCGCCTATAAACATCTTTGCCCCTGTATCCCGTGGTGCAGAGCCTATTCTTTTGATTACAGTAGCAAGCATACCAGTTTTGCCTTCGTTTAAATAATTTTCCAGCACCTTATAAATATCCATAAAAATCCCTCTTATTGTAAAAAATGCATAATCGCCTCGAGGACACCGCCTCCAATGGCCCTTGCCTTTTCTGATATGGTAAAACAATATTCCCTTTTATTCCTCGGGTCTATATCCCCAATCTTTTCATTTTCCGTTACATAAATTTCTCTTATCTGACCCCTTAATACACCGTCAATATCTGCAATCACAGGTGTATCGTCAATATACATTACAACATCTCCCTTTTTAACTTCATCTCCAAGAGACTTTACATGCTTTATTATACCGGCCTTACAAGACCTCAACACCCTCTCTTTAGTCAACCCCATCACAGGTCCAGGTATACCTGTATGGGGTTCTGCACTCCCTTCATATATCACCCTGCCTAAATCATGACCTCTATTACTCTCCACAACTGCATGGCAATCCACAGGTGCATTAAATCCAGGACCTACACCCACTACAATCGGCGCCTCATCTTTTTTTGTGCCCAAGTTTCTCTTTGCCATAATGGCATCAATCACAATATAAGGCCTTAACAGGCCAACCACACTCCATTTAGGATCTACAATAACACCTATTCTTTCCCTGTCCCATATACCCTCTAATTCTTTTAAATCCCTTATAAGCTCTGCTGAAACACCTTCTACAGTCCAGACTTTTTCATAAACTGCCTCTGAAAATGCCACAAGCCTTCTCACACTTATGGGCTTTTCGATCTCTGTCATAAGAATTTTTTTGAAATTAGACATATAAAGCCTGTGAGCAATACCTGTTGCCATTTCTCCAGCGCCTTTTATGACAATCTTTACATCCCTATTTTTCATATCCATAATATACCTTTATATACCCTTTCCAAAAAAACAGTTTGGATAATGACACACTTTGCATTGCAAACACAATCCACCATAAGATAGTTTTATCATATCCCTTTTGTGCATCCTCTCCCCTGCCATGAGCCTTGTAAGCACTATATCAAACACGGTGTATCTATTGTAATAAATACACGCCGGGGCTCCGAGTATATATTTTCCCTTAAGTCTGGCAACGAGAAACATTGCACCAGGAAATACAGGGGTACCGTAAAATAAGACCTCTGCACCAGTTGCCTCAATACCTTCTTTTGTCACATCGTCCGGGTCTACTGACAAACCTCCTGTAGTTAATACCATCTCTGCCCCTTTACCAAACAAATCAAGGATTGCATCTTTTATCTTACCTATACTATCAGGTACTATATGTTTGCCTGTTACATCATGACCGTAATTTTTTAGCTTTTCCTCCACCATATTAGAAGCATCTTTAACCCTTCCACTTGAAACCTCACTGCCTGTTATAACAAGGCCTATCTTAAAATATTTAAAAGGTTTTATGGATATGATACCCTTTTCACCGACCTTCTCTACCTTCTTTAGCTCTTTTTCGTTTATATATAATGGTATTATCCTTGTAGCCGCCACTATGTCACCTTTTTTTACAGGATGCCTGTTGGGAACCACGCTTAATAATACATCCTTTATGTTATTTATTTCCATGAGGTGCTTTAAGTTTACATAAAAAAGGCCGTCCACTTTACTTTTAATGCTAACCTTTCCTTCCTTGGGGGGCAATAGTTCCATATTCTCATCTTTTATGGATTCTGCAATCCTTATGGCAGCCTCTTCCTCATGTATACCTTTTATTTCTTTTTCAAACACATATATGTGCCCCTTTCCCAAATCGAGAAGCCTCTCAATATCCCCTTTTTCGATAACCTTACCCCTTCTAAAGGCTACATCCTTTTTCTTGCCAGGGATGATCTCTGTTATATCGTGGGCTAATATCCTACCCACTGCATCTTCAACCTTAATCTTTTTCAATTTCATAACTCCTTTTCTTTAAATTTTCTATATCTTCCCATGTATCTAATCCCAAAAGAATACCTTCGTTAGCATCTATAAATACCACATTTTCTCTATATTTATCTATAATTTCTCTCAACCCTACATCACCTTCTATTTTCTCCATATCCGTTAAATATAGTTCTGGTTTTATAAGCACAGGATGTCCTTTTTGTTTATTATGCACAGGCACTATAATTTTTTTATCATTAGTTTGAAAGATATGCACCATCTCCTCAATCAATGTCATATCCACAAAAGGCCTGTCTCCAAGTTGAAAAAATGCACCTTTATAATCTCTTATGTATGTAAGTGCAGCCTTTACAGATGCAGACATACCTTGTAAGTAAAAGGGATTTTCTATAATCTCAATGGGATAATTTTCAATTGCCTTTATAACCCTTTCTTTTTCAAAACCAACGACTACGAATATTTTATCAATCAAAGGAAATAAAAAAGGTTCTATTGACCTTTCTATAACTGTTTTTTTATCTATCTTAACAAGAAGTTTATTAAACCCCAATCTTCTTGAAGAACCTGAGGCCAAAATGACGGCACAGAGTTGGGTCATGGGCTTTCAAACTTATCTTTAAGGGGTGATTCAAAATATTTAACATATATCTTTTCCATTGTTTCGGCTAATTCTCTTTTGAATTCCTCATAAACCTTCATAAAGGCCCTTCCTTCATCTGTTAATTTAGAGCCTCCTCCTGATTCTCCCCCAATCTTTCTCACGAGAAATACCATACCAAGTCTTGATTCTGCCCTTTGAATAATATCAAAGGCCTTGCGGTATGACATACCCATTTCCTGTGCTGCCTTATGCAGGGAACCTGTCTTTTCAACGAGTTTCAAGAGCCTATAAGGCCCCTCTCCAAAGGCCTTACCATTACTGTCAATCCAGACCTTATAGATAAGCTTCACAGTTATACCTCTGGCTAATTGTAAAAAAAAGTATTTTATCATGTCAAGTTACCTTTTAAAAAATTAAATTCCTAACAAACAATTCTATTTACAACCCCTATAAAAATTGATTATTATCTATTCATAGACCAATGAACATAAGGGGTGAGCATGTTTTTCGTAGCAAATTTTGAAGATATAAAAAAAGGAAAGATAACAGATGTATATTTTGTAAAGACAATGGAGATTTTGAAAAAAAAGGGTATTGATAAATGGGTAAAGGCAGAATTTATAGTAAAAAGGTTGCCTGAGGGGATCCCCTGGGCTGTCTTTACAGGTTTAGAAGAGCTGGGAAATATCATTGAAGGATTAAACATAAAAGTCAGGGCCATGAAAGAAGGAACCATTATAAAGCCTTATCAACCTGTATTGGAAATAGAAGGGATGTATACAGAATTCGGCATACTTGAAACTACAATATTAGGGCTCATATGTCAGTCTTCAGGGGTTGCCACAAAGGCAGCAAGGTGTAAAAAGGCAGCAGGCAAAAGAGGTGTAATGAGCTTTGGTGCCAGAAGGATTCATCCTGCCATAGCACCGATGGTGGAAAGAAGTGCCTTTATAGGAGGTTGTGACGGTGTATCCGTTGTCTACGATGCAGAGGTATTGGGAGAAGAACCAGCAGGCACTATGCCCCATGCCCTCATACTACTTTTCGGTGATACTGTAGAGGCAACAAAGGCATTTGACGAGATAATAGATAAAAAGGTTAGAAGGGTATCTCTCATCGATACTTTCAACGATGAGAAGATAGAGGCAGTAAGGGTTGCTGAGGCACTAAAAGATAGATTATATGCCATAAGGCTTGATACACCTTCTACAAGGAGAGGTGATTTTTTAAAAATCATTGAAGAGGTAAGGTGGGAGCTGGATTTAAGGGGTTTCAACCATGTAAAGATATTTGTCAGCGGAGGCGTTGATGAATATAAGATTCTCGAACTGAACAAGTTTGTAGATGCATACGGTGTTGGGACGACGATAACCAATGCAAGGGTAATAGACTTTGCAATGGATATTATAGAGATAGATGGAAAACCCGTTGCAAAAAGAGGCAAAATGTCCGGTTCAAAGAGGGTATTAAGGTGCGAAAATTGCTTTGCCGATATGATAGCACCTCTAAATAAAGAGATAGACCTTAAGTGTGACTGCGGTGGTCAGTTTAAAGATATATTGATCCCTTGGTATGATAATGGAACCTTCCTTTACAAAAACCCTACCCCGCAGGAAATGAGAAAATACGTGCTGGAACAGCTTGAACACTTTGAACTTTAAATATGAAGGCATTAATTAAAATATATTTATTATCTACTGCTTTTATCTCTATTATTGTTTGTTTAATCCTTTTTAATTTCCCCAAGAGTTCTTTAGCGGAAAAATGGATTCTGTTCTACAACTCTCAAGATGAAGAAAAATACTATTTCGATCAAGAAAGTATTGAAAAGCCTGATAAAAATATTGTCAGGGTATGGCAAAGAAAGGTCATGGTTGTAAATGATAAAGAAGAGGAGGTGGAGAAGACTCGCGTTGAGATAGATTGCAAAAAAAATACATACAAAATGTTAAAGGAAGATTCAAAAGAATCAAAGGCCAAGCCTGCAGAAAGAATCAGATCTACTAAGATGCAGGCACTCTTTGAAAATGTATGTTACAAAAAATAGACAAAAAGTCATAGCATTGTAAAAACATTTCCTTTTTCCCATGAAAATACAGAATCATCTGGAGCTTTTTATAAGGCAGAAAACCAAAAGTATCCCGATGCCCGTGAGGATAATACCCATAAAAAAAGATAGAGGCATGTATTTAAAAACAACGATATGACTGCCTTTAGGCACACGAACTGCCTTAAAGGCAATATTGGCCTTTAAGATTTTTGTCTCTTTTCCGTCAATATATGCCCTCCAGCCTGGATAAAAGGTGTCTGTAACATACAAATACGAATCCTTTTCGCTCTCACATTTAAGCTCAATCTTACCTGGGTTATAGGATATAAGAGAGACACTATCATGATATTTTTTATCTTTTACTAATAAAGTATTATTCCATGTAACCTGTGAATCCCATTCAGGTTCAACTATAATCAGATGGGAACGGAGGTCAATATTTTTATCCTCCATGAGCTTTATCGCACCATCGGCGTTTTTAACAGATATGACATTATTGTAAAGGATAAACCTGCCTAATGAATCCCTGTACCTATAAAGTCTTATCGTTTCTTCAACTATGTCTTTTTTATCCTTTTTTGACCGTTCTATATTTACCTTCACACTATCTAAAAACTCAAAACTGGCATTCTTTATCTCTTTATTGGATATGACATAGCCTATACCGGATATGTCAAAAAACCTCCTTGCCTCTTCAATGGTCTCTGTTGAGTAGAGCATATTGGTAAATACCTCATAATCGGCTAAGCGCAGCACCTCAGAACCACTTTCAGTATAAAGTCCTGCCACTGCAGCATAGGCAGGAATCAATGCCATTTTGTCTTCTGGATAGAGTTTAAATGTGTCCTTTGTTGAAGGTGTTACTATGTATCTTTCTGTTTTTATGTTTTTAATTTTCTCCTCAAAGGGGTGTTTTTTTATATAATCATTCCAGCCTCCCAGTTGATAATATCCGTAATTAGCAAGGAACAAATCAGCGATAAGAATGGTTATAAGGAAAAAAAATGCAGTTTTTTTGTATTTAATTCGTAAACACAGAAGGAGCATGACACAGAAAAAAAAGGAAAAAAGGAAAAATCTTTTTATATTGTGGATATTGAAGCCAATATCATTAAAGGCATCGGGTTTTATATTGTATTTCTCAAAAATGTCCCTTACGTCCTGGTTAAAAATGTTTACATAACCCCAGGCCAGGGCAAAGATAAAACCCATATAAAATAAGGTCTTCACAATCCTCTGTGTTTTTAAGTCTTTATCTTTAATGCCCTTATTTAATTTATCAAACCCAAGGCCACTTGTTACGGCGATTACAAAAAAGAACACATAAAGAAACTTCACTGGATATCTAATGCTTTTAAAAGGTGGGACATGAAACAATATCTTATAAATGGGGATATTGCCCCCTAAGGCAAAAATAAAAGAAATGACAATGAGGGTAATAAATAGCCATTTCTTTCTGTCCTTTGAAACAAGATAAAATATGGACAGTATAAAAGGGGCTATACCGAGATACACTGTCTTTAACCATGACTGATTAGCCCAGTATTTGGCATCGCTTTGAAAATAACCGTAAGGATTTGGAAGGAAAAACTGAATAAAATCCTTCCATGCAAAAGACCATGTAGTTGCCTCCCCATATGAAAGCCCAGCCTTTCTTATGCTATGGGTTGATAGCTCGTAGAAAGGAATAAGCTGAATGGCACATAAAAGCAAAAAAAGAGACAACACCACAAAAAGGGCAAAAAACCTTTTAATTATACTAGCACGATTGACTTCATGGCTTAAAGAATAAAAAATGGTTATTAAAAAAAGGACAAGAAAGGTCATAGCCACGATCTCAGGGGCACCGGCAAAAAACTCCATGGAAAGGCAAAGGGATGTATATGCAGTATATTTTAACTTAAAAGATTCAACATATTTTAAAAAAAACATAAGTGTTAAAGGAAACCACGCCACAGAAAACAGATGAGGTAAAAGATTATGAACAGATAAAAGATAGCCTGACAACATAAACACAACCCCGCCTACAAAACAACCCACGTTTGAGGCCTTAAGGTGTTTTAAAAACATAAAAACATTGGCTCCGGCAAAGACAAAATGTAATATTATTAACCAGTTCCAGACTATATTAAAGGGAAGAAAAAGATATAACACATGGGGTGGATAAAATACACCTGGCTGAAGGGTTGCAATTAGAGGAATCCCTGAATAGTTAAAGGGATTCCATAAGGGTAATTGTAAGGATTTCACAAAAGATACCCATAAATACTTAGGTGGGATAAAAAAAGAAGCCAAATCCCTCTCAATAAAAATGAACCTTGAAGATAGGGCATTATTGAAAAAGGCAATGCAAATTAAAAAAAGTATTGAGATATAAAAAGACATCTACATGATATTAAAAAGGGGGATATAAAATCCCCCTTTTAATCAAATTTCAATGAAATACATATTTACCAGCTTCCTACTTTTGTGAATTTTCCTGATTCAGTTGTTTGAGTCCTTATATAGGTAACCTGATATGTGCCTGTTAGTGTCAATGTTGCCGTTGCACCATAGGTTGCCCCACCAGTAAAAGCGATTGTTGTAGTGCCACCTGAAATATTTAAATTATTTATTACACTGCCGATTGTGTAGGTAGCAAATGCAGTAGGTGAAAGCATGGCTCGTGCAAACATTAAATTATCTGCACCCATCAATCCACTTAATAAACCATTTGCCGTTGCCTTCTCTGCCTCTGACCTAATATCGAGATATTTTGGTATGGCTACAGCAGCAAGTATACCAAGTATTACAATAATGATAATTAGCTCAATTAATGTAAAACCTTTTGCATTTTTTAATGATCTATTCATAAAGCCTCCTTAAAAAAATGTTTTTATTTGTATAAAATACATTTTAATCAAATTTGTCAAATTATTCTTGTATAACATATTATCACAAAAAAATAAAATCAATTAAATCTGCAATTTTTCAAGCAAAATTAATCATGCCCTTTTTTGAGTTTTTACTGCCTTTGACTGCATATTTTTGTCTTTTTCAACGCATCTTTTATTATTATCTTTTCACATCCTGATAAGTCTTCATAAAAGGTCATGTTAGAATATGACTCTACATAAAAAATTTCATCAACCTCCGCCCCTTAATGCACCCATCATATGCCACCAGGGCATAAAAATGGCAAGGGCTAAAAATAAAACCATAATAGAAAGTGCTGCAGTTAATATGGGTTCTATCCATGTAGAAAGCCTGCTTACAGAATATATAATCTCCCTATCATAGTGATCTGAAACCTCTTTTAACATCTCCTCTAAAGCACCAGTGCTCTCCCCTGTAGATACAAGGTGTATGACAAGGGGAGGAAATATCCCTGTCTCCTTTAAAGGTTTTGATATACCTTTACCTTTTTCAATCTTTAGACTCACCTCATTTATCTTACCTGCTACATATGCATTACCTATGGTCTTAGAGGCTGTCTCCAGTGCCTTTATCACAGGAACTCCAGTTCTTATCATGTTCTCAAACATATTGGCAAACCTGCTTATATAGATTTTGTGTAGTATCTGACCTAAAAGGGGGAGCCTCAATTTGAATTTATCCCATTGGAACCTGCCGTTTTCAGTCCTTTTATAAAATACAAAACCAATTGTTAATAATATAACCACTGCAATCAAATATACACCATACTGCTGGACTATCTCATTTAATAAAATCATTATCCTTGTAGGCAAAGGTAAATCAATCTTTGCACTCTTAAAAAGGGGGACAAATTTAGGCACAACGAATGTGACAAGGACAAAAAAGGCAACTACAAGTGTAACTAATACCATAATAGGGTATCTAAGGGCAGCTTTTACCATCTCCTTTGTCTTCATCTGAAACTCAAGCATACCTATGAGCCTCTCAAGGACATCTTCAAGGACACCACCAATTTCTCCGGCCCTAATCATGCTGATATATACCTCAGGAAACACTTCAATATGTTTCTCCATAGCTTCAGCAAAGCTCTTTCCCCTTTCAATATCAAGATAAATATCCTTTAATATATTTTTAAGTCTTTCCTTTGTTGCCTGTTCTTCTAAGGCCCTAAGTCCTGATATTAACGGGATGCCTGCCTTGATTATTGTTTGGAGCTGCCTTGTAAAAAATATGAGGTCATCGTATGTAATCTTCTGGTAATTACCCAATAGGGTTTTAAAAGAGGTTCCAAGGGATATATTATTGCCTATTCCCTTTAGCTCTGAAACAGAAATAGGATACAACCCAAGTGAATCAAGCTGCATGTACACTGCACCCATATTGTCTGCATCCATGGAACCAGTTATTAATGTGCCTTTTTCATCCCTTGCCTTATATGAATAAAGTGCCATAACTATCTTTTAATTTTTTAAAATAAAATCCCAATTATAATAAGGGTCAGTTAAAACATATTAATCTTCCTGGATAAAACCCAGAGCCTCTTCAAGACTTGTTACACCTATCCTTGCTTTGGTTATAGCATCATCCTTTATTGTCTTCATACCTTTCTCTATAGCCTTGTTTTTAATTACTTCACTTGATGCCTTTTTTACAACAAGGTCTCTTATATCATCATCAACAATTAACACCTCAAATATTCCTACCCTGCCTTTGTATCCTGTATTTCTGCACGCAGGGCACCCCTTTCCTTTAAAAAAGGCAACAGGCTCATTTATACCGATACTTTCTAAAATTGCGCAAGAAGGATAATACGATTCCTTACATTCTTCACAAACTCTTCTGAGTAACCTCTGGGCAATTACACAGTTTACAGAAGATGCCACAAGAAATGGTTCTATGCCCATCTCAACGAACCTTGTTAAGGCCCCTGCAGCATCGTTTGTATGAAAGGTAGATAAAACAATGTGACCTGTTAAGGCTGCATGGGTGGCAATGGTTGCCGTCTCTTTATCCCTTATCTCACCTACCATTATAACATCTGGGTCCTGTCTTAATATTGCCCTTAATCCTGTATCAAATGTAAGCCCTGCCTTTGGATTAATCTGACTCTGCGTGATACCTTCAATGGTATATTCTACAGGATCTTCAATGGTAACAATGTTTTTTTCAGGTGTATTGATTGCATTTAATATTGCATAAAGGGTCGTTGATTTTCCGCTTCCTGTTGGGCCTGTAGACAAAATAAAACCATAAGGTCTTTTTAGCACACTTAAAATTTTCTCTTTTTCTGTGTCTAATAGGCCAATTTTATCTATTCCATAAAAGGCAGTATTTTTATCAAGAAGCCTCATAACCACTTTTTCTCCATAAATGGTTGGAAATGTGGAAACCCTCACACTTACATCTTTCATGGCCTCTTTTATATCAAACCTTCCATCCTGTGGAATTCTCGTCTTTGTAATATCCATACCTGAAAGTATCTTTATCCTTGAAACTATGGTATTAAACATCTTTTTCTGTGGCGATGGAACTTCTTTTAATTTTCCATCTATTCTCATTCTGATTCTCATATCTTTTTCAAATGGCTCTATATGAATATCGCTTGCATTATCCTCAATTGCTTGAGAAATAATACTATTTACGAGCTTAATTATAGGCTCATCCTCAATTGCCTCAACAGGCATTATAGTTTCCTCTATAAGCCCTTCCTCCTCCATAGCCTCTATATCTTTTATTTTTTCTAAGGTTTCATGCATGATGGATCTTATCCCAAAATACTTTTCAATAGCCCTTTTTATTTCATTTTCTGTTGTAATACATGGTTCTACCTCAAGCTTTACAATCTTTGAGATCTCATCTATAGCACTTATATCAAGGGGATCGGCCATGGCAAGCTTTAAAACATTAAATCTTCTTTCTATGGGAATCACCGAATAGGTCTTGCATAAATCTTCTGGTATGAGCTTTATTACTTCATGGGGTATATCTATTTTATCGAGTTTTACAATCGGTATTCCAAGCTGATTACTCACTGTTAGTATCATTTCGTGTTCAGTAATAAGTCCCATTTTAATAAGGATTCTACCGAGCTTTTCCCCGTATTTTTTCTGTTCTGTTAATGCCTTCTGAAGCTCTGCCTCTGTGATTTTTTTTGCCTCAACGAGAATCTCCCCCAATCTTTTTCTTTCTTTAATTGCCATTTAATCACTCCTGGCTTTATTTTTTTAATTACTCAATTTTTTAGTTGTAAAAAAAGCCCCCTTAAGTGAAATAAGCCTTTTTAAGTCTTTCTTATTGTGCCTTTCAATATTGCTTTGTTAAGGATTTTTTGTAACATCTCTATCTTCAAGTATTTTCAACCTTTCAAGAACCTTATTTCTCTCTTCTGACTTGCTGGATAAACGTAGGTAATATCTATAATAAAGAGTGGCTTCATTTATATTACCCATTTCATCCATTATAATGGCATAACTCAGATATAGATTTGGATTTTCATAGCCTTTTTTAATGATTGGTTCGAGTATATTTACCGCCTCTTTTAATCTTTTTTCTGAACGTAATAGGCCTGAAAGATTGATATATGCTTCGATGCCTTCTCTATTAATCTCAATGGCCTTTTTAAGATATTCTTCAGCGAGCTTTTTATCACCTCCTTTTAATAAGGCAATTGCCATGTTATTGTATGCCTTTGAATAATTAGGCAATTTCTCCAGTATCTTTCTGTAGTAGGAAATGGCCTCTTTTGTATTACCCTGGCTCATGGCAATAACGCCGAGATTATTTAATACTTCTATATAATCAGGTTTTTCTTCGAGTATTTTTAAATATATATCCCTTGCTGTATCCAAATTACCTTTATTTGTCTCTGCCACTGCCTTATTAAACAAATTTATGATCCTATTCTCATTACTCTTTTTAACCATAACATCTACATTTTCACTATTTTTAGATTCCAGGGTGTTATCGACTTTATGCGCTTCATCCATCTCTTTATCTTTTTTTGAAACAACACTTTTCTTAATTTCACCTGCTGATTTTATACTTTCTTTATTTCCTGCTATTGAAGTATTAATCAAATCACCTTTTTTAGGCTTTTTTTGAACCTCCTTTGGGATATCTTTAAGGTCAATCAAGGGCTTTTCTATTTTTGCAGTTACCATTTTTGTATAATCAGTGCCTGTTTTTTTTGGAACAGGTAGTAAAAATATTATTAGACAAAGGCATAGACCAATACCGAGTAAAAAATAAAAGGCTTTTCTCGGTTTTCCGAAATTTATAAAATTTTTACCTTGTTCTTTGACATAGATTGCCTTTCTTTCCTGCTGTGCCTTTCTTAATGCGTCTAAAATGAGGCTCATATGGACTCCTTGCCGTATACTATTTTAGGTGTCAAAAAGATTACCAGTTCTGTCTTTTTTATATCCCTGTCCTGTTTTTTAAAAAGCTTTCCAATTAAAGGTATATCAGAAATATCCTTCACCCCTGTATCCTTTATAATAGACTTATTCTGTATTAAGCCTGCAATGATAATTGTTTCTCCCTCCCTAACCTTTACAATGGTGTCCACTTCTCTTACAGCAAGAATAGGAACATATGCTGACCCTCCTGTAGTGCCTGCTGGCACAGGCATCTCAACCTGTGCAACCTTATCTGTTAGAACAGGATGTATATTCATAAGTATATTGCCATTACTGTCAATCTGCGGTGTCACATCGAGTATAAGCCCAACGGTTACAAATTTTGTTGTAAACCCTGATGTGGTGGCAGATGCGGTAGATGTAGACGAATAATCAAAATATACATCGTCCTGTGCTACCTTTATCACTGCCCTTTGATTATTAAGGGTCGAAATTTTGGGGCTTGATATAAAATTTACCTTGTATGTAGTCTTTAATAAATCTATAAATGCATCGAATTTGCCCTTTGATACCCCAAAACGGAAATAATTTGTTGGAGGGGCTTGAAACTTTGCAGGGTCAAAGGTATCGTATATTTTTGGTATATTAAAATATCTTGTCTGAGGAGATACGAGTGCCTGTTCAACATTAATACTATAATTACTTCCAAACCATTTCATATTTAATGCAGACCAGTTTATACCCTCGCTTGTCTCTTCTGTTAGTGTTACCTCTACAATCTTTGCCTCAATCATTACCTGCCTCTGAACAGTGCCTTCTATTGCCTCAAGAAAGGTAGCCACATCTTTGATGTTTCTCATATAATCCATTACCATAACAATCGATGCATGTCTGTTTATGGTATACTTTCCATCTGGTGACAAAAGCACTTTTATATTATCCTCAAGGGTTTTCCACAAATCAGCCTCTGAAATTGTCTGAAGATTAACAATCGCTGATGTTGCCCCTGCCTGCTGAGCACCTCCAGCTGCTGCAGATGCCTGACCCGTTGATGAGCCAGATACAGTGCTTTTTCCTAATTTTGTAAGGGTCACATAATTTAGGGGGAAAAATCTCGTCTCAATCTTGGGTTTCGATACATACACAGTATTATTTTCAATTTTAAAAGTCAGATTTAGTGGTTCAAGGATATACTCCAGTGCCTTCTCTAGTGAAATGTCTTTTAAATCTACTGTGCATAAACCTTTTACATTTGGCTCGATTACCATATTATAACCGGTCTGTTTTGCAATCGCCCTTAAAACATCTTTTATATCAGCTTTCCTTAAAGAGAAGGTAAAAAGTTCCTTTTCTTTTTCTGAATCAGTCGTTTTTGTCTTTTCTAATTGAGGCACCAGAGGAAATAATATATCAGTTGGGGATGGTGTCTTTTTAACAGCAGTATCTACAACCTTATCTGTAGTTGCACAGGAACTACAGATAATTAAAAATACGATTATTATGAAAATTTTTTTCATCTTTTTTCCCCCGGAGAAGATGTTTTAAAATCCATTTCCTTTGATAAATCTGACATAAATACTGTTTTTTTCTTACCTTTGCGGGCAATTATTACCGTATCCTTCCCTATATCTAACACCCTTTCGTCTCCTATAAAATCATCTTTTTTAACAATATTCGTGCCTATGATAGCATATCTGCCGTCTTTGCCCTCTATTATCCCATGCAACTTTAAGGGTTCATGGGCCATTTCTTCATCAATAGTAGTTATTTGAGATATTTGAGGTAACATAAAAGGGTCATTTTTCCAGAATGCATCCACATTAGCTACTTTTTTAGGTCCATCCTTTGGCCTGTCTTTTTCCATTAGTCCAGTTTGAACCTTAGTACCTTCTGTTTCAGGTGACTTAATCTTAACAGGAGGTATTTTTTTAGGTCCAGCGAAAAAGAATAGATAGATAATTACAATAATCGCACCTATAAGAGTAAACAAAACAGGTTTACTTAACTTCAAGCCCTGGTAGCCTCCTTAATGATTTAAATTCAATCACGAATTTACCCGTAAGGATTGGATATTCCTTTTCATTATAAAAAAGTTCAGCCTTTTTAATAGCCCTGTATGCTCTATAATCTGTTATCCTTTCCAAAAAATTCGATATATCCATAAATCTACCCTTTATGGTTACATCAAAGGCAGGCATCAAAAGCATAGATTTTGATACATTATCGATTGAAGAAAGTGTGCTGTTAAAATTTATTATAGCCACGCCGTATTTATTAGAGCCTTTAATAATACCTTTAATATAATCTGGTAAATGCTCTATCACTGGTATGTCTGATATATATTCTTTCAGCAAACCTGTTGTTTTATCCCTTTGATTTTTTTGCTGTAATAAAGCGTTTATTTTTGCATCGAGCGAAGCCTGTTCATTTTTTAAAGATGCCAACTCTTTTTCTTTACTTTTTATCATCGTTGATAATGGCATAAAAACAAATAAAATCCATATTAGAATTAAAAATACAGGTATACTGTACCAGATATAGATACGTTTAAATTTCATGTACGGCGCACCTGCCTTTTAGTTCAAACTCCATAACGCCTTTTCCCTTTAGTGTCTTTAAATCTTTACCTACAACATCTACCATATAAATAAAACCAGACCCTTCAAGTCTTATGATAAACTCAAGGAGTTCAGATTCCAGTAGGTTCTTCTCCCCAAATATATAGCCCTTTATCCTTATAATATACGTTTCATCCTCTGTTGCCTTTGTGTCCTGTTTTACCAATGAATCCTGGGGCTTCTCAGGTATTTTTGTCTGTCCTGTTTTTTGAGAAACAGTTGTTTTTTCATGTAATTCTAAATAAACTTCTTTTAAAGACACATTCTTTGGCAGTTTCGATGAAAGATATTTAAGAAGGGATAGATAAGTTAAATCTTTCTTTTTTATTTCTGAAAATAATTGCACAAATTCATCGTCTTTGGATAAAAAAACAGACCCTGAAAGTTGAGCAAATTTCTGTTTATTATTAGACACCAGCATTTTCTCCATGTTTATATTTGATTCGAGTTTTTTTATTTTACCGAACATATTTATAGTTATTATAACGATAACTGATAAAAGTCCTACGGTTCCTATTCTTAACCATTTTTTTTGATTCTCTTCCTTCTTTTTTGATCTTATCTCATAGGGCAAAAGATTAAAAAGTTGTGTCTTTTTTAAACATAGAAGATATGCAGGAAGAAAAGTATCTTCAATCTCTTCTAAAAGGGGAAGACTAATTGCTTCTTCTTCAAAAAAATTTTTTAATTTTTCTATAAGATTGGGTATTTTTGAACCGCCACCTGTAAAATAAATGTGCCTTATCTTCTTATCCACATATTTCTGTAAAAATACGCTAAATGTCCTTTGAATCTCTCCTGCAAGTCTTTCCAGCGTTACAGAAAGTATAGGTTCAGAATCTTCTACAAAGCCTTTTTCTCTTTTATAATGCTCAGCCTCATCATAGCTAAAATTAAATCCGCTCATTAGGGCATCGGTAAAGCTCTCTGAGGCAGTTAATATCTCCCTGAAAAACATGTTCTTACCGTTTTCTATTATGTATATACCAGTAACCCTACCACCTATATCCACCACTACAGATAATTCAGGGTTTATATCCTTTATATAAGGGGCATAAACAAATGAAGAATCAGTCAAAAGTGTGATCTTTTCAAATCCTTTTTCCATAAAAAGGGAAACCACTTTATTTGCATAATCTTTCTCTATTCCTGCAAAAAATATATCCCTTTTTTTGATGCCCCTTTCTTCAATATCACCGATAATATCAAATTCGTAATACGTATCTTCAACAGGGGTAGATATGACCTTTGAAGCAGACCACTTAACAGCCTCTTTTATTTCTTCCTTTGGCATTATAGGCACTGTAAATGATTTTTTAAATATTTCCTGAGATGTAATGCCCACTACAATCTCATTGTTTGTCCCTTCTTTTACAGCTATGGAACCGATGATCTCACTTAAGTCATCAAAGGTGCCCTTATAATCAAAAGAATCTTTTGAGACAATAATGATCCTTTTAGATTTTCTCTGCATGCGGACATATTTTATCCTTACACTGCCAATATCTATGCCTATAATATCCATGATATTACAACTTATCCTTTTCTTTCCTTTTCTTTTCTATAAGCTTTAATTTCAAAAATCCTGCCTTTGTAATATGGATATTTCTATTTTTACCAGGTTCTTTTTCAATGTAACCCTTTTTTATTAAAGGCTCTATAAAAATGGCAGCACTATTAGATTTCAAATGCATTTGCTGTGCAATTTCTCTCTGGGTGGGATAGTACCTATGTTCGGTAAAATAGCTAAATAGATAAACAAGGCATTCTTCCTGCTTATCTGTGAGCGGTGGAAGGGTTATTAAGTCTTCATCGTTTTGGATAAATGCTATATCATCAATTTGCATAATTGCCTATTATATTGCACATATATTTGAATTATATGCATTGATGTGTTCTAATTAGCATTTTGATTTATATATGTCAAGAACATTTTTAGATGTGATTTTAGATGATATAAATAGGCTTTTATAAATGATTAAAAGATTAAAATCAAGGATTGATAAAATCCATGTAACCTTGACCAATGCAGTATTATACATATTGCCTTTCCTGTATTTTAGAAAGATACAAAGGGCAATCATCTTAAACCCTTTACTATCATAATTATAAAGGCAGAAGAATAAAATCATTCCTTTAATTTATATGCTGAAAGATGCCGATGTAATTGGTGGGGATGAGACATTATCTCATTGTGTAGCTTCTGAAATATCAGATATACCTAATTAACATAGGTTCTGAGCATTTATCCAGATATGTAGTTATTGAACATGCCACAAGTCCTTTAGGGATTTGAAGACTTTAAAAATTACATAATTCCAAAGGAAATTCTGAAATTTATACAGGATTCAATATCTAAATTATCTTGACTATTTGATGTTACAAAATAATAAAAACGATAGCTCAAAGGTAGACCACATCCTGATGGTGGTAAAGGGAATGGAATAAGAGGAGATAATCTTTTAGGTGACGGGTAATAAGAAAGTTCTGCCTTACATGTTCTTGCCCGTTTTTCCCAAGCCACTGGGCATATTCGGGATTACTAAGAAGAAGTCTCAATGCATAGGCTGCACCATCTATACTATGACAAAGAAGCCCGGTAAATTTGTTTTTGACCTGCAATTGAATTCCACCAACTGCCGAGGCAACAACAGGCTTTGCCTTCCATAGAGCCTCTGTAACTGTTAGACCGAAACCCTCTTTAATGGATTTCTGCATTACTATAGTTGCTACCCTTTGAAGGGCATTTATCTCTATGTCGCTTTCAGGTGGAATAAGTAACACATGGATATCAGAATTACCTGAAGCCCTTTCCTTTACTTCTTCAAGGACCTTATCTGATTCGGGGTCATCTGTGGCAGTACCTCCGGCAAGAACAAGCTGACATGGGATATTCTTTCTTACCATCTCAAAGGCATCTATGACACCGATGGGATCTTTGAGATAATCAAACCGAGACACCTGAAGGATAATGGGCTTTTCCATATCGAGATTGTACTTATTTAAAACACTTTCTATTGTCTCTTTAGGTAGCTCTCTATTTTTGTCGCTTAATGGGTCTATAGATGGATGTATGAGAAACTGTCTGTTTGGAAGCTTTCTTGCAAAATTCGGGGCTGAAAATACAGTAGCATCATAATCCACCACATATTGATACAAAAAATTCCAAACCTCAAGGTCAGGGTTTGATACATCAATGTGACATCTCCACACCCATTTTTCTCCGACTTCACCTTTCTTTTTAATGAGGGTAACGGGCTGTGGGTCATGGATAAAAAGTATATCACCGGTTATCTGCATCTCCTCGATATTTTTATTACTCACATCAAGAAAAAGGGCATAGTCTTGAGGGGTAATCTCCTCTTTCTTTCCGTGCAGGGCATTATGGAATTTTTTTGTTACTGTGAAAAAAGATTCATTGCCTTTTATAACCATCCATCTTGTATCAACTCCAAGCTGGTTTAAAAGCGGCACCATCCTCATGAGAATCTCTGCTACACCTCCACCTGAAAATGTGGAGTTTATATTCACAATTGTTTTTCCTGATAATCTCTCGGCAAGGTTATATAGTGATTCTATAGTTCCCCTGCCAACAAGAGGGATGTAATCGTGAAGTCTTGCCTTTGAACGGATGGTTGCCTCTTTATCCAACAGCATATTCCCTTTCTAAATGTTTTTCAATAATACTTATTATCATCGAGCGCAAGCCTTCAAGGGTATAGGTATATGGGTCAAGGACTGCAATCTCGTCAGCAAGGGCCTTTTCACCAAGGCAATCATTAATCCAAATGGAAAAATCATTAACACCCTTGTGAAGCCTCAAACGGGATTCAAAAATATGAAAATACAGTGTATCAAGACTTACCAGCTTTAACATCTCTATAAATTCTCTCAAATCGTGGGTAACATAAGATGTGGGGACTATTGCACTTATGGATCTTATAAAATGAAATTCCCTGCCGTAAGGGGCATTGTTTATATCCTTTCTCTTTGCAACCTCATCCTGAATCACATCGATTATCCTTTCACGGAGGGCACCGATTGTGGAGAATTCAAATGTATCTATATTGGATAGCTTCTCTCCCAGAACTTGATCTCCTAAGGCATCGCTTACCCATAGGGCAAAGTCGTTTGCAGGTTGAGGTGTCAAATACTGAAACTCTTCAATAAAATTATGGGTATGATAGTAGATAACAGCATCATCTACCTTTTTCAATATATCCACAAGTTCGTATATGTTGGTAGCTTTAAGACCAGTTAACTCCTTTAAATGAAGCCTCGTATAGAATCTGAACGGTTGTGTTGCCTGTTTTAAGGGTTTACTTATTATTGTCACAACGGAACGAAGCATCCTGCTATTAGGTATAAGCAGGATTTTACCGTCTAATGTTTTTATGTGCATATTCGTCTTTGTAATTTCAATTATATAACCCTCTTCACCAGATTCAAGTTTTAAATAGTTGCCTGTTTTAATAAGGCTATTTCTTGCTAACTCAAAACCAGAAAAAATATTTATTATCTCATCCCGTGCAGTAAATACAGCGAAAAAGATGATAATAAAAAGTATAAATATAAATGGAGTGATGGGCATACCCCAGAGGTCTAACATTATAAGAATAGCCACTACAAGAAAAGCAACCTTTAAACCATTTATAATTATTGTGGTTGTATTTGATGGAAAAAGATCCATTTTTTTTAGATATATATGAAGTATCTTTTCCAGAAGTATTATGATAATCCATGTTAATGATAGTATAAAAAAACTACTTAAAATCTTACCAAAGAAAATCTTCAGACTTAAAGGCAGTGGTGACAATTGAATGGATATGTAGGCACCAAGTATAATGCACCACTGGAGAAAGGGCGTTTTTGTTTTATCAAGAAAGGTTTTTTTCTCCTCCCAACGTATCTGGGATAAAACCCTCTCCAGATAATTAAAAAGTCTTTTTCTTAACCATATGGATACGACTATAGAGGCAATGAACACTATTATAGGTACTGAAAGACCAAGCCAATTATTTAAAAGCCATTCCATTACTTTTTGTGGCATTTTTCAATTATATCACAAATCTTTTTAAAAAAATTATATATTTCATGCTGAGTCCTAAGGTAATAACGAGCATCTGTATTTTTTGATCTCCCAATCCTGATTGTTATACCTTGTCCCTTTATAGCAGAAAAGGCAGTCTCATCGGTTAAATCATCTCCAATATAAAGGGGTATATACTCTTGTCCAATCTCTTTAATGATAAAAAGAACTGCTTTACCTTTATCCCAATCTATAAGGGGTGTCAATTCAAGAACCTCTTTGCCTTTTAATACCTTAAAGGGCATATTATGAAATTCCTTTGATAAGATTTGTTTAAATATCGATTTTGCCAGTCTTTTGCCTTCTTTATCTGCCAACCTGAAATGCAATGTAAATGAAAGATGTTTATCTTCCACAAACACCCCTGGGATTTGCTCAACATACTTTGAAATGACCTTTTTTGCATTTTTTATTAATTTAATCGCAGGCATTATTTCAGGGTGTATAAAATTCAAACCAGGCCCTCTAATTTCAAGCCCATGGTTTCCGCTGTAATATATTCCTTTTATATTTACCCTTTTTTTTATATCTTCTACAGACCTTCCACTTATAATCGCCACATCGGCTAAACTATTGCTTACAATTCTTTTAATATATGATTTTATCTTTCCTTCGAGCATGCATGATGACGGGTTGTCTTGAATAGGCACAAGGGTGCCGTCAAAGTCGAAAAATAAAAAGAGCTTTTTTTCTTTTATCCAGCCTAAATCTTCTTTAAAAAAATACTGAGGGTTCATATACATTAAAGATAATTAAAAACGGGTAAGTTCAGTAATCAGGTTAGCTGCCCATTTGTAGATATTGTTATCCATAATATTTTCTTTCATTTTTTTCATACGGATTTTCTTTTCTTCTTCATCCATGGTCAAAGCAAAATATATGGCATCGGCCATGGATTCTATATCATAGGGATTTACAATAAGTGCGTCCTTTAATTCTCTTGATGCACCTGTGAACTGACTTAAGATTAGTACACCAGAATCTTCAAGACAGGATGCCACATATTCCTTTGCGACAAGATTCATCCCGTCATGAAGAGATGTAACCATGCACATATCTGCTGCCATATAAAAGGGCATTATCTTTTCATGGGAATGATTTCCCTTAAGAAAGATAATAGGCTTCCAATTTTTTGTCTGAAACTTCCAGTTTATATTATCCGCTGTCTCTTCAGTTTGGGCAAGAAGCTCTCTATAACGTTTTATATGGGTCCTACTCGGTGCACCAAACTCTACAAATATAAATTTTTCTATAAACTGCGGATATTTTTCAAAAAATCTCTCAATAGCCCGAAATCGTTCTAAGATACCTTTAGTATAATCAATCCTGTCAACACCTACCCCCATGTATATACCATTTATATCAAACTCTTTTAAAAGGCTTTCTTTTAATGCATCTTTTCTTTGGGTATTAATATTATTGGTGGAAAAAGCAGGGCTTATACTAATTGGGAATGGCTTTACAAAGCTTATATGTCCCTTTTTGCTTATAGTGAATTGTTCCCAGTCTATCTTTGATTCAAGAAAACGGTCAACAGTATCGAGAAAATTATTACAGTAAAGTTGGATGTGAAAACCTATTAAATCAGCCCCGAGCATACCAATAAGCAACTCTCTTACCCATGGACAGATCCCGTATGTCTCAGGGTTGGGCCAAGGTATATGCCAGAAAATAGCAACTTTAGCATCAGGTCTTTTTTCTTTGATTAGATAAGGCAAAAGGGCAAAATGATAATCCTGAACAAGAATAAGTGGCGATTCAATGTCTTCTATCTCTTCGAGGATGGCAAGACCGAACTTTTCGTTGACCTTCTGATAATAAATCCAATCATTAAGGCGAAAAATTGGCCTTTCATGGGTTATATGGCACAAAGGCCACATACCTTCATTTGCAAACCCATAGTAATAACCGTCTTCTTCTTCTTTTGTTAACCATATCCTCTTTAAAGTATATGAAGGATTATCAGGAGGCACTCTAATTTTATTTTTCTCATCCACCACTAACCTGTCAGCATCTCCACTACCATGGGCAATCCATACGCCATCGCATACCCTCATTACAGGGTCAAGGGCAGTAACAAGCCCACCTGGAGGGACCACACACTTTATTTTGCCCTCTTCTTTTAAGTGCTGATAAGGTTCTCTATTGGAGATGACAAAAAGTTTTTTGTCGCCCAGCTTATCTGATGTATAGGCCTTTAATTTCTCCGCATTCCATAAAGATTCTGTATCTAATCTTATTTTTTCTTCTTCCATACTTTTCTTTACTTTAGAAAGGGTTTTTGCAAGTTGCGTAACCTCTTTTACAAGAGGTGCAAAAACATCATTGTTTAAGGCCATTGTTTTTTTCTTTTCTTTTTCATTCCCAAGCCTCATATCCCTAACCCACTCGGCTATCTGGGCAATAGGACCTGTTATACTCCACTTGACAACAAGCAGTGTGATACCCACTATTACAATGGATAGGATAACCAATCTCAAAAAATTGTATTTCCATATTTCTCTGAGCCTAATATCGATAAAAGAGGAATCCTGAAACAGACTTAGAGCACCTGTAACATTACCCTCCTCATCTTCAAAAAACTTTGTGAATATGAATACCTCTTTATGATCTATTTTTTTGAAACTATGTATTGTCTTTTTCTCGGAAATAGAATTTAAAACCTGTGGTAATATTATATGTGCATACCCTGATATGGCCTTTGTTGAGGCAATTGTTTCACCCTGAAAGTCGTTTACTATGATTCCTATTAATCTTTCTCTGTTTCCAAATCTCTCAACAAAACGTTTTATTTTAACAAAGCTTTTAGATTGAACAAGGGGGATAACGGATTCTTCGAGGCTTTCAGAAAGAAGGGCGGTCCTTCTTTCAAGTTCTCTAACAAGCCTCTCTCTTTCTATCTTTACCTGATATAAAGAAAATCCTATTGCAATCATGGCAACAACAATTATCAGGGAAACTACAAGACGTAAGGTTATCTTCATTATTTAATAAGGCCCCTTTTAAATATTTTACCTAATATCATAAGGTTAATTCTATACCAATTAAGCCTTTTTAATTAAGATGTCCTGCAATGCCAAATGGATATCAGGGTATTGGAATACAAAACCTCTTTCAAGGAGACGCTTTGGTATAACCCTCTGACCTTCAAGGATCACTGAACCGAATTCTCCGAGGACGAGTTTTACCAGAAAACCAGGAGCTGGCATAAAGGAAGGACGGTTTAAAACCCTTCCTATGGCTTTAGCAAGGTCTTTGTTTCTTACGGGATTTGGAGAACAGACATTTACTGGGCCTGTAATATCTTCATGCCTTAGAAGAAACACAAAGGCCTCTGCCAAATCTTTTATATGGACCCATGAAAACCACTGCCTGCCACCACCTATTGGTCCTCCTATAAATTTTTTAAATAGGGGTATCATCTGACTTAAGGCACCGCCTTTATCTCCAAGGACTATACCAAATCTTGTAATTACCACACGGGCACCTTTTTTTTGGGCCTTTTTAGCCTCTTCCTCCCAATCTGCGGCAACCCTTGCCAAAAAATCATTTCCAGGAGAGGATTCCTCTGTTAATTCCTCGTCACCGTGAAAACCGTAATAACCAACAGCAGATGCACTGAATAGATGAAATTTCTTCTCCAGGGATTCGGGTATAGCCTCTATGATATTTCTCGTAGTAAAAATCCTGCTGTCTCTTATAGCATTTTTGTATTCCTCTGACCATTTACTGAATATCGATGCACCGGCAAGATTTATCACACCATCATGGTCTTTTACTGCATCCTGCCATGGGCCTTTTTTAGTAGGGTCACCTTCAAGATAGGATAAACCTGACTGTTGTTTCTGCGGTGATTTGATAGAGCGCGTAAGGATCATTACTTCATAACCTTCTTTCATAAGACGGGTGGTCAATTCCCTGCCTACAAAACCTGTTCCACCTGTAATTAAAATCTTCATTGTGACCCCCCTTTTTTTAAAGTTTTTTTCTTTTAAAGAAAGGATATAGAATAAATCTAAAAAAGACAAGCGTATTCATTTATCGAGACCATACAGATTAATTGATTATGAATGTAAAGGTTGCTGTCTTTAAATCTGTATAGCCTGTATTAAAATCGTAGAAAAAATTAACTGTATATGTCCCCCTAATCGAAGCAGAATTAAAATTTAAAATCTCAGTAGCTGTCCCGGGTGGTATAGCAAGGTTGAGATTAAATGCATAGGGTATCTTTGCAGGCGTTAATGAACCAGCATCACATCCAGTGCCTCCTGATGTGGGTATACATATGCCCTTACCAGTTTTATTTGGATTACTTGAATCATTATTAAAATTGTAAACTATGGATCCCCCAAAAGATATGGTCTCTAAAAAATTTGCACTACCCTGTGTTGGGTTTAAGGTAATGGTAATGTATTTTATATATATTGTTTGTTCGTAGAGATTTGTTAGAGGGATATTTACAGAGGAGCTATGTGAGGACGGACTATAATTTGGATCTATGGTCTTTGTTAACATAAAACCTGTGCCTTGAGTATAACCTGGAAATCTATTAAGCCATACCTCTCTTTTGGCATTGCCACAGGTGCCAACTGACTTTAATGTGTAGTCAGTGCCACCTATATACTGTATTGTAAAACTTCCATTGCCAAAACTAACGGTAATAGGTGAACCAAGACAGTCTTGAACAGTTTGTCCGATTTGATATTTGTCATTTGCAAATCTTATTGCAAACTCAATGCCTGCATTGGCAAGGGCAAGGGCCTGATAGGATTGAACATGGAGAGGATACGATTTTTGTTTAGCACCTATAAATGAGACTATACCTGTGCCTAAAAAACCGAGAACTGTAATAATAACAATCAATACAACGAGGGAGAGTCCTTTCTCAGTAAATCTTATCTTCATAACACCCTCCAAAACTCCTCCCATTAAAGGTGCATGTCCCGGTGTCTGAGTAATTTTTTGCACAGACCTTTACAGAGTATGACTGTGTCTCACCTCTGGTAATACTTAAAGAGATGGTTACTTCTGTATCAGGGGGAAGGGGTGTGCCACTGGGTGACACAGTAAAGGAAGATACATTTTTTGCAATTATATTATGGGTTGTATTTGTTGTAAAGCCACTATCACCTGCCGAATCCCTGTATAGGTCTGTAGCACTCTTATAAAATTTTATATATTTATTACTGTCCTGCCCTGTGGCATGTGCCCTTTCAAATTGTATTACGTTATTGTTGACTTTCACTTCTTTTGCATCCCTTAGTTCCCTTGATATCCTCTCTAAGGCATAGACTGCCTCCTGATGGATGGTTCTTTTGGATTCCGTCATTGTATATGTCATTGTTAAGTGTGAAAAAAATGAAAAAGAAAACACACCTATTACACTGAGAATGACAATGGTGATAATAATCTCGATCAATGTAAAACCTCTTTCTTTCATACTAACTACCTAATCTTTTTGTAACAATGGTGTTGACATCATATTCATATCCCTGGGGTTCTCTCACATAGACTATAATTTTTAGATAATTCGTTGCAGATACAGAATCGGATATCACAGGCGGATTGCCGCTATATGTTATATAACCTATAGTCCACTTCCATTGATAGCCACTATACCCGGGGACATCTGTATACGATGTGCTTGTGGGCGGTGGATAGTTTGTAATAATTGTCTCAAAGTTATCCTTTGTAATTTCTTCAAGTTTCTGTTCTGCAATAAATCTCGCCGTTGTTATGGATTCGGGGGTGGCTACATTCTTCAACGCAGCAGTAAAGGCTACATATGCCAAGGGGACAAAAAGTCCAGCAATTACGATAAAAATAATAAGCTCAATGATGGTAAAGCCTTTTTTGCATTTATGAGTAAGAATCTTTTTATTTGAGCCTTTCATAGTGCTTCAGTATTCCCTGTTATTGCCCAAACCTTTATCTGTCTCTCACCTATTGTTACTGTTTGACCTCCTCCAGAAGCAGGTTCTCCAAGAGAATTAAATGTGAATGTTATGGTATTTCCTGCGGTTACGCCGCCTGGTAGCTTTTTTATTTCACCTGCCACATTATATGAATCAAAGCCTGATGTAAAGGATATGCTTTTCTGAGCTGCCTGTGACATGGCAAGGATCTGGGTATACTGTATATCGGCAATAGTCTGATCTACTGCTACAATAGCTGATGTATCTATTCCTATAGAGCCAAACCTATACACGATTGCCACTGCAAGAATTCCAAGGACCACAATTACTATGATGAGCTCAATTAAGGAAAAACCCTTTTCTTTGTTCATCTATTTACTAAAAATATTATACCTCAAAATCGTAAATACTGCCTTTACCCCATCCTTCCAGGTAATCTTCTTACCCTCTCTGTAGCTTCTGCCGTAGTATGAAATGGGCACCTCATAAACCCTTAGTCCCTTTTTTGCGATCTTTGCCGTAATCTCCGGTTCAAAACCGAATCTATTGGATTTTATCTCTATATCTTTTATCGCATCTCTTCTAAAAACTTTATATCCCGTTTCCATATCTGTGAGATTCAAATCTGTAAACATATTGGATAAAAGGGTTATGACCTTATTACCCACATAATGCCAGAAATATAGGACCCTGTGGGGACCGCCTAAAAACCTCGAACCGTATACTACATCTGCCTTGCCTTCCAGAATGGGCTGAAGTAGTGTTGGATAATCCTTTGGGTCATACTCTAAATCTGCATCCTGGATGATTATTATATCTCCCTTTGCATGTTTTATTCCCGTTCTAATAGCAGCACCTTTACCCATATTCTTTTCATGGAATACAATGTTCAAATGGCTTTTTCTGTCCTCTTTTGCCTTTAGCATTGTCTCTTCCAAATATTGCCTTGTGCCATCAGTGGATCCATCATCGACTATGATTATCTCCTTATCGTATGGAGTGGCAACTACCTTTTCTATAACCTCTGAAATGGTTTTTATCTCGTTAAATGCTGGGATTATGATGGATAAAAGCATCAAAGAATTTTATAGAAAAATTCTGATTTTGGCAAAATAAATATTGCATAAGGAACATACAATTTTGTAATTTAAAAAATAATGGAGATACCTTATCTCGAATATTTCGGGTTAAACGAAAGGCCTTTTGGATTAACCCCTGATGCAAATTTCTACTTTGAATCCCAGACCCACAGGGAGGCGCTTGAACATTTAAGGTTCTTTCTAATGCAGAAAGAGGGCCTTGCCTGTATTTACGGCGATGTGGGTTTAGGAAAGACAGTCCTTTCTCGGTTATTTATCGATAGTCTAAACAAAAATATCTACAACACTGCCCTAATTTTAAATCCTATAATGGATGATAAAGAGTTCCTTCAGGAAGTCCTTACCGAATTAGGTATTCCATATGACAATAATCTATCAAAAAAAGATATGTTCTCCAGGCTTGAAGGTTTTCTTTTGGAAGAATATAAAAAAGGCAAGGAAACTATCATTGTCATCGATGAAGCACAGCTTATAAGTGACGAGACCTTTGAGTTTATAAGGATATTATCAAACCTCGAGACGGATAAAGAAAAGATTCTCCACATCATTCTTTTTGGCCAGCAGGAACTCATAGAGAGGCTAAAACAGCCCCATATGAGATATATTTCCCAGAGAATCTCTGTCATATATAGACTGAGGCCCTTAAATTTCAATGAGATAAACCTTTATATAACACACAGACTTTTAAAGGCAGGCTCAAAGGGATTTGTCCAGTTTGAAGATAATGCAATCCCTTTGATATACAATGCCTCAAAGGGTTATCCCAGAACCATAAACATCATATGTGACAGGTGTCTTATTGCCCTGTATTCTAAATCAGGTAGGTCTGTTAATGATAAAATAGTAAAATCAGTGCTCAAAGATGAAAGCCTCGGGCCATTTATTGAAAAAAAAGAAAAAACTTTTTTCAATAAAAAGGGCATATATATACTCGTTACCGTTTTTGTGTTGCTTCTTATACTATTGATTATCCTTTCTATTTTTAATATCATACCAGTAAAGGATATTTTTAAAGATATTTTTAAATTAAAAGGGGGCTAATGTTATGAAAAGAATACTTTTAGCAGATAGAGATGAAGGCTTAAGGGATGCATTCAGGGTTGTATTTCCCATGGATGAATACGAATTCTTTTATACATCCGATGGGGCAAATATAGAAAGGATTGCCCTTGAATATAAGCCCGACATATATATAATAAACGTGGACCTTGATAAAAAGGATGGGATTGAAGTTTATGAGGACTTGCAAGAGCGGGAACTTCTTAAAAATGCACACTTTTTCTTTTTAAAGGACATAAGCAAACAGATAGACCTTTCAGGATATACAGACATCAGGGGCATAATCGAAAAACCTATAAATTTCTTTAAAGTTCATCAGATGATTGCAGAACTTGAAGATTTAACCGAACAGGCAAAGGAACCAGAGCTTACACCTGATGAATTAAAAGTATCAAAAACCACGGAAGAGACAAGCATGATAATGAAGGAGATATTGAAAGAACCAAAGGTGCAGTTTAAATTTGAAGACGATAAAGAAACAGTGGCCTTTGAAGAGGAGTTAAAAAAGGTAATAAATCAATGCATAGAGGACTTAAAGGAGGATTTGATAGAAAAGCTAACACCTGCTTTAAGCGGCTACATGAAAAATTATTCAAAACAGATTTTAACCGATGTAGCGGAGAAGGTGATAAGAGAAGAATTAGAGACATTACTTGCTTCTATTAGAAAATCTAAATAAAAAAACTAAACATACCACATTTCCATCTCAAAGTCTTCTGATGGAACGGTAATTGACAGGTATCCCCTTGATGGTATTCTATCCACTCTCATTTCTTTTATCTTTAACGTAAGCCATAAAAAGATTTTATCTCTCGCATTTACACCTAAAGAGGCCACCTCAAGTCTTGCCTCAAGTATGTCTACATAGGTAATTATTATGGGTATGTCTGCATTAACAAGATTATCTTTTATGGAATAGCTAATATTAAACGTCCTATCTGAGGCTGTAATCTGGATTTCAAAGGTAATATCCTTTTCACTGTTAAGATATACCTTATCGAGGTCTGCCCTTAAATAAAAAAATCTTTTGTCAAAACCAAAGTAAAGGCTCTTTATCAAATTTATAGATTCGTGGATTGCCACACCGTGGGACTTATTTTCTATATAACCCGAGCCCATCCATTCAAAATAGTTTGTTTTCTTCCCATCTATTATTGGCTTAATAAAATTAACAGGTTCTCTTTCAGGTTTTACCTCTCTTTCTTCTATCATCACAGGGATAGAAAGTTTTGCCGGCGGTTCCTTTTTTAAGAACCTGTAAACATTTGAAAGGTTTTCTCTAAAGAGTAGGTCGAATACCTCATCGTTTTCTGATGCATGATCATCGCCGTACCACCAGTTCCAGTCACTACCTTCAGCAATGTAAATAGATTCCCATGCATTTTTATTCTTTTTCTCCGGGTCTTCCCTTTCAAGCACCTCTCTCGTTTCAGTAATAAGTGACCAGGCAGTGTTATCTTCTATATGACCTATCCAGATATAAAAATTGTGATTAATCCAGGAGCCGGCAAAGCAATCATAGATGCGACCAAAATTATCTGCCTCTTTTAAATAGTCTGAAATTGTTATAGGTCTAATTCTTTCTTCTTTCTCAATCATATCGTATAGATATTTGAAAAAATCCCATCCGTCGTTTGTATAATTTTCCCAGGCATTTTCTCCATCCATAGTTATATTTACCATAGGCCTTCTGAGTTTATTCTTTACCTGGTCCATGATTAAAAGTATTCTCTTTATCAAATCTTCTGCTGCATCCTTTGGGTGCATCCTTGAATAGTGAAAGGAGATTAAGTCTGATAGCATTTTTTCTCTAAAGAGCATATTTATCTTTTTACCATCTGATTCGAATATATACGGTTTGCATAAATATTCATAAGCAATAAAAGAACTATCCCTACCTTTTCTTTCTTCAATGTTTAGGCTTTTAAATAGTATATCCTCATCTGTGACAATCCAATTTATGTTATTTTTCATATAGAGCTTTAAGGCTTCGTTGCTTACAGAGCCTTCAGGAGGCCACATACCCTCTGGTAAGAACTGGAAAATATCCTTAAAGTATGCCAGGGCCTTTTCAATCTGGGTATTGGCATCTTCTGGAAAAGAAAAGGGTTTTTCCGGTAAGTTTAAATCAGGTAAAGCATCCCTTGCAATCCTGTTATCAATGAGCAAAGGGATGATCGGGTGATAAAAAGGCGATGTGGAGAGCTCTATTTTACCTTTTTCTGCCATTTCTTTATAAATTGGTATAATACCTTTTAAGATTTCATGTTGGATTTTTATTAGCGTCTCTTTGTCTTCTTCTGAAAAAAATCTACCCTTTGCCTTTAATCTCTGCAATTCCTCATACATACCAAAAAACACAGGGTCAATCCACGAGAGAAAAAATAGTATTTGAATATCTCTAAAGTCCTGAACGCTAAAATAGCGCTGAATATCTTTTAAATGTTCCTTTGAATAATAAAAACCCCTTTTTCTTAAAAGCTCATAAAATCTCGGAAAGGGTTTTATCATGTTCTCCCAGTTTGCATTGAAAAAATTCATTAAAATAAAGGATTTATCATCACTGGTTAGCTCTTCTGCTGGTTTTTTCAAAATATTCAGGTAAATATCATCCACCTCATTTTCCTCATAATCCTTTAATTGCAAAAGAAGCGACGGCACGAGGTTGAAATTCTGCCTTATTTTTTCATAGTCTTTAATCATATATGGCATGTCAAAATAATCCTTTGTGCCGTGGAGCAAAACCCATGGTAAAAGATATTCCCCGGTCCAGAGATTTTTGTAAAAAGGCTGATGCATATGCCAGAGAAATGATAGATATATTGAATCCATATTTTTTTATAATAAGACAGGTTTCTGGTTTTACATACCCTTTGGGTATGTAATCATTCTATTGTTACAAACCTGAAATCTGTTTTCTCTCCCAATTCGATAATCCCTGCAGTCTTACTGTCTCTAAATGACCCAGGGTTAAAAAAAATTACACCGTTTATGTCTTTTTTTGCAGGCACATGGGAATGACCAAAGACTATTATATCTACTTTTTCATCAAACTCTCTCATCACCCTCTCCTCTATGCCATAAGGTGAACCTGAACCGTGGATAATCCCTATCCTTTTATTGTTTATTACCTCAATCCTTTTCTGGGGGAGGAGGTCTTTTAAATCAAAGTCGTCCATATTACCTCTTACGGCCAGTAGATTCCAATTTTTTAGATATTCGTAGACCGTAACGGTGGTCATATCCCCTGCATGGATGAGTAAGTCTATGTCTTGAAATTTATTTTTCAGTAGTTCTTTAAGGGCATTATTTACTGTATGTAGATGCGTGTCTGAAATAACACCTATCTTTAACATGGCTTTGGATAATTTATAAAAAAACACTATTTATGTCAACCATCACAAATGGAATCCTCTCTGGCGCAAAACCTCATAGGCAGATACTGCAAAACATGTAGCCACATTCAGAGAAGAAAAATTTTTAGCAGTAGGTATCCTCACTATTTTATCACATGTTTCCTTTACAAGCCGCCTTATACCCTCTTCACTTCCGAAAACAAGGCAGGTGTGGATGGTTAAATCCAATTCTGACAGTGTCTCTTTTGCCCTTTCATCAAGACAAAAACAAAAAATTCCTATATTTTTTAAGGCCTCTAAATATCTTGCAAGGTTTGTAACTCTTATTACCTTTATATGCTCTATGGCACCCTTTGAGACCCTCATAACAGAATCGGTAATACCGCAGGATCTGTCCTTTGGTATAATAATCCCGTCAACATTGAAACATACGCCACTTCTTACAATATTTCCAAGGTTCTGAGGGTCGTATATTCCGTCAAATGCACAGAGAAAAATCTTTCTTTCTAATGTTTTTAAATAATTTAAAAATGCATCAGGGTCAATAAATGCATATTCGTCTCTTTCAGCACACAAATGTGCCCTTGCATTTTTAAATCTTTTAGAAAATGTCTCCTTTGATATAATCCTGACAGATATGCCCTTTTCTTTTGCCTTTTTTATAAACCTCTCGTATTGGGTTTTAAAACCTTCTTCTATCCACAGCCTTTTTACCTTTTCAGGATTATTTTCAATGGCATTTATTATATCAGTTCTGTCTGTGAGATAAGGCATCTAAGATATCCTTATATATGCCTTCCAGCAAAATGAAAGGTTGGTGGTTCTCAAGAAGGGTTCTTCCAAGGACAATATATGATGCACCTTTTTCTATTGCTTCCTTTGGGGTAATGGTTCTTTTCTGGTCATCCTTTTTATCTCCTATTCGCACACCAGGTGTTACGATAACAAAATCCTTACCGCAAATCTCCCTTATCATTTCTATGTCTTCTCCACCGGCTACAACACCATCGAGACCTGCATCTTTTGCAAGGAGGGCAAGATTCTTTGTCAATTCTTTAACAGTGATACTTATGCCCATAGCCTTCAACTCACCATCGTCAATGCTTGTGAGCACCGTTACACCGATAATCTTCGGTCTTGGGATCTGGAGCTTTTTTGTAATATTGGCAAGGGCCAATCTTGATTCCTTCATCATGGTTAATCCACCTGAAGCGTGGATATTTAACATATCAACCCCGAGTTTTGCTGCCTCAATTACTGCTTTAGATACAGTATTCGGGATGTCGTGATACTTTAAATCAAGAAAGACCTTGGAATTTTTCATATTTATAAAGTCGATAATTTTAGGGCCGCAATGGGTGAATAATTGCTTTCCCACCTTAAACATGCCCACATAATCCCTGAACTCCATGACAAGCCTTCTGGCATCGTCAAAATGTTCAACGTCAAGGGCAAGGATTATATTTTTTTTTGGATCCATTTCACCTCCCTGGCAAGGAATTATATGAAGGTGTTTACTAATCTATTATAAATTTTTTTAATTTATTCAAGGAGAAAAATAAAAAAATATGGCGGAGAGATAGGGATTTGAACCCTAGGTCCCGCTTTAGACGGGACACTCGCTTAGCAGGCGAGCACCTTCGGCCATACTCGGTCATCTCTCCCTTTGACAAAGTATACTTTTTTGAAATATAAAAATCAATCCTTTATTATTGGGGGAAAGACATGAAAACATCAATAGATGAAATAAATAATAAATGGTCATTAAAACATAAAAATGGGCTGGCAAAAAGATATATTCTTTTAAGACATGCCTTACTTAAAACCATAAGGGAATTTTTTTACAAAAATGGATATATAGAAGTGGAAACACCTAACCTTGTTGCCACATGCGCACCTGATACCTATATAGATCCTTTGAAGGTCTATGTGGATGACAAAGGGCCTTTTTATCTCCATACATCTCCGGAAATGGGTATGAAAAAGCTCCTTAAATTTGGATTTAAAAGGATATTTCAAATCTGCAAGGTATTCAGGGTTGAAGATATTGACACAACCCACAGCATTGAATTTACCATGTTGGAGTGGTATAGGGAGGGCACATATAAGGAATTAATGGATGAGACTATGGAGCTTTTAGAATTCATTTCAACAAGGCCTGATTTTAATGGAAAAAGATTTTTCAAAAACCAGATAAAGATCTACGACCTTGAAAAACTATTCATTGAAAAAATCGGATTCAATCCATTTACACTTACAAGATCGGGCTTTATAAAGGAGGCAAAAAAGATTATAAGCATAGATAAAGAAGATACATGGAACGATTTATTCTTTAAGATATTTATCCAGGTTATAGAACCGGGCATTAAAGAAGATATACCGTATTTTGTTGTCGATTGGCCTTCCACCATTTCAAGTATGGCAAAACAAAAAGGAAAAAACAAGGTGGAACGTTTTGAGATGTATATCAACGGCCTGGAAATAGCCAACGGGTATACAGAACTTATGAATTCAAAAAGCCTGAAGGGGCGTTTTAAAAAAGAAAACATTAAAAGGAAAAGCCTGGGAAAAGATGTATTTCTTTTCGACAATGAATTTTTAAAGGCCATTGATACAATCAAAGAAGATTATGCAGGGGCCTCTATCGGCATAGATAGGCTTTTGATGGCCATCACTGGAAAAGATAGGATAGACGATGTGCTGCCTTTTAGATTAAAGGTTTAAATTGCGTTATAAATAAATGTTGAGGATTATTTTTAAAAAAACAATTAAGTTTTCAGCAGACTATAAAAAATACCTTTACAATAGGAGTATTTTTTTGTTAATTTTCAATCTTGAATGAAAAAATTGGCCTTCAAATTCATATTACTTTTGTTTTTTTTGGTATCCCTAAGCCCTGCCATTGCCCAAAATACAGATAAAATCATAAAGATAGAGATTATAGGAAACGACAGAATCGATAAGGCATATATAATGAACCAGATAAAAACAAAAGAAAACGAACCCTATAACTTAGAAAAACTTAGAGAAGATTTAAAAAATATCTTTAAAACAGGTTTTTTTAGCGATGTTCAAATAGATGTAAAAGATACGGATAAGGGAAAGGTTGTAACCTTTGTTGTCATAGAAAGACAGACAATAGAGGCTATATACATAACAGGTAATGAAAAAATCAAGACGGACGACATAAAGGAAAAACTGAAGATAAAAACGAACACTGTTTTAAATACAGAAAAGATAAAGGAAAGCGTTGAAGAGATTAAAAAACTATATGCAAGTAAAGGCTACTATGGAGCAAAGATAACCTATGAGATATTAGAAGAAAAGGAATACAATGTGAGTGTAAAATTTAAAATAGAGGAGCCACAGAAGTCTTATATAAGAAAAATTGTTATAAAAGGTAACAAAAATATTAAGACAAAAGAAATAAAAAAGGCAATGAGGACTTCGGAAAAGGGTATATTTTCATGGTTTACTGGTTCAGGCATTCTCGATGAAGAAACCCTCGATGAGGATAGAAAAAACATAGAGGCCTTTTATCACGATAAAGGTTACGTAAGGGTAAAGATAGGCACACCGGATATAGAAATTTCAAAAGATGGTAAGAGTATAACGATCACCTTGACCATTGATGAAGGAAACCTGTACAAAATTAATAATATTGATTTTTTAGGTGATGTGGAATTCAAAAAGGATGAACTTTATGGGATGCTAAAAAGCAAAAAAGGCAACATCTTTCGTTCCTCTCTCTATCAGCAGGACGTACTAACCCTTACTGATTTATATCAGGACAAAGGTTATGCATTCTGCGAAATAACACCTATTACCTCCATAGACGATGAAAATCAGAAGATAAATATAGATTTTGAAATCAAAAAAAATCAAGAGGTATTTATCAACAGGATAAACATCATAGGGAATACAAAAACCATTGACAAGGTTATAAGAAGAGAGCTTACCTTTGCCGAAGGTGATAGGTTTTCTTCAACACATATAAAAAAGAGCAAAAGAAACCTGAAAAACACAACCTATTTTAAAGAAACGGACTTAAAGATAGTGAAAACAGACGAACCAGAAAAAATCAATATTGATTTAACCGTTGAAGAAAGACCAACAGGAACGTTAAGTGTCGGCGTTGGCTACAGCACCTCTGAAAAAGTAATACTAACCGGAAATATATCACAGGATAACCTTTTTGGAACAGGCAGAAAGCTCCATCTAATGGCAGGTTTAGGGAGCATAAGCCAGGAATTCAAACTCACATACGTAGAACCTAAGATATTCGACATAGACCTTGATGCAAGTACAAATATTTTTAACTACAAAAGGATTATGGATTCATATGATTATAAAAAGACAGGCGGTGGTTTTGGATTCTCGAGAAATATAATGGAGGATGTAAAGGGAGGTTTTAGTTACCGTTATGAAAAAACACAGGTAACAAATATTGAAGATACTGCAAGCAGCTATGTTAAGGAACAGGCAGGCACAAAATTAACAAGCGCGCCTACCATATCTATAACAAAAAATACAATAGATGATATAATGAATCCATACAAAGGTGTTTATGCAGGGGCCTTATTAGAGGTAGCAGGAGGTCCCTTTGGAGGTGATAATTATTTTATAAAAGTCCTTGCTACATACAGTCGATATACACCTACCGGTTTCTGGGATAGCACCTGTTTGGTAAGGGGCTCAATAGGGACAATAAGGCCTTACAGTGGCAGGAATTTACCCATTTATGAAAAATTTTTTGTAGGTGGTCTTGATTCTGTAAGGGGATTTAAGTTCGGTGAGGCAGGTCCTTTAGATAGTGAAGGTGAACCAGTAGGGGCAAAAAACCAGTTATTTTTCAACTTTGAGTGGATCTTTCCTATATACAAACCAGCAGGGTTAAAGGGGGTTGTATTCTATGATGCAGGGGCAGGCTTTGACGATTCAGAAGGATTTATGCTAAAAGGAATAAGATCTGGTGCTGGTTTTGGAATTAGGTGGTTTTCACCCCTTGGTCCTATAAGAATCGAATTGGGCTTTAATCTATTTCCGAAAAAAGGTGAAAGTAAAAATGTGTTTGATTTTACAATTGGAACACAATATTAAGCTAACAAAAACAGGAGGTAGTATGAAAAAAAATTTATTTGCATTTTTTGCCGCTTTGTTCTTCATGTTCATACCCTATATTGCACTGGCTCAACAGGTAAGTATCGCCTATGTGGATATAGGCAGGGTTATTATGGAATCTGACAAAGGAAAGCAGGCAAAAAAGACCATGGATGAAGAGATAACGAAGATAAGAAAAGAGCTATCCAGCAAGCAGGAAGAACTACAAAAATTAAAAGATTCCATTGATAAACAGGGGGCAGCATTAAAACCTGAGGCAAGGGAAGAAAAACAGAAACTTTACAATAAAAAATTAAAAGACTATCAGAACCTGGAAAATGAATATCAAGGTGATATGCAGCAGAAGATTGCAGAATTCGAACAAAATCTTATTAAAGATATAATGGAAGTGGTCAAAAAAATAGGAGAAAATGAGAAATATACAATTATTTTGCAGCGGCATCCTGCAATTATTCTTTATGCAACACCCGGCATTGATATAACAGATAAGGTTATAGAAGCTTATAATAAACAGGCAAAGGAAAGCACAAAGAAGTGATAAGTCTTAAAGAGATTGCCCTTTTGATAAACGGAAGATTAATAGGTCCCGGTGAGATACTGATCTCCGGGGTATCTGGTATAGAAAGTGCAAAAAAAGGGGATATAACATTTCTGATAGATAGAAGCTATGAGAGATACCTTGAAACATGCGAGGCATCGGGAATTATCGTAGGAAAAGATATTGATTTAAAAAAGATAAAAGGGAAAAATCTTATTGTCGTTGAAAATCCGGGTATTGCGTACATTAAGATTGCCGAACTCTTTGGAAAACAAAAAATATATGAGCCAGGTATAAGCTCCTTTGCATTTGTATCAGAAGGTAGTGAAATTTCAAAAGAGGCAAGCGTTTTACCCTTTGTATTTATTGGAAAAAATGTAAAGATTGGAAAGGGCACAATTATCCATCCCTTTGTCTACTTAGGAGATAATGTATCCATAGGAGAAGATACAACAATTTATCCAGGCGTCACAGTCTATGATAAAGTATCCATAGGTAACAGGGTTATTATCCATGCAGGCACAATCATAGGCAGCGATGGATTTGGTTATATCTGGGATGGGACATGCCATAAAAAAATACCCCAGTTAGGCACTGTTGTGATAGAAGATGAAGTAGAAATTGGCGCCAATGTGACAATAGATAGGGCATCCCTTGATAAAACAGTAATAAAAAAGGGGACAAAGATAGATAATCTCGTGCAGATTGCCCACAATGTAACGATAGGTGAAAATTCCATAATAGTTGCCCAGGTTGGCATTGCAGGAAGTTCTAAGATAGGTAAAAATGTAATCCTTGCAGGTCAGGTAGGTGTTAAAGACCACGTAGTAATAGGCGATAATGTCCGTGCTGGAGGTCAAACAGGTATCACAAAGGATGTAAAGCCAGGCTCCACCATTTCCGGAACACCCCATATGGCACACAAAGAATGGTTAAAACAGCACGCACTTTTAAGAAGATTGCCTGAATTATTTGAAAGGGTTAAAAAATTAGAGGAAAAATACCTATAGGAGTATTAAAATGACCATAGACATACACGAAATAATAAGACTTTTGCCACATAGTTATCCTTTTCTTCTTGTAGATAGAATTTTAGATTATGAACACGGCAAGAGGATAGTGGGCATAAAAAATGTCACCTATAATGAACCCTTTTTTCAAGGACATTTTCCTGGAAGGCCCATAATGCCCGGGGTATTAATTGTGGAGGCAATGGCACAGGCAGGCGGTGTCCTTGCATTTAAATCTTTTCCTGATTTAAAAGGCTCTGTGTTCTTTATAGGTATTGATAATGCAAGGTTCAGAAAGCCCGTTGTGCCCGGTGATCAATTGAGGCTAATCGTGGAGGTTGTAAGACACAAGAAAGAATTGTGGGTATTTAACGGAGAGGCCTTTGTTGGAGACGAAATGGTGGCAGAGGCAAGGATTATGGCCATGTTAAAACAAGAATGAGAGGTCCAAAGTGATACATCCAACGGCAATAATTCATAAAGGCGCAGAGATAGATGAGGATGTGGAGATAGGTCCATATTGTATAATCCATGATAAGGTAAAAATAGGTAAAGGTACAAAACTATTAAATCATGTGATTATTCAGGGTAATACCCAGATAGGTGAGAACTGTATAATAAGTCCATTTGCATCATTAGGTGGCCCACCTCAGGATATCAGTTATAAAGAGGAAGACACGCTTTTAATCATTGGAAATAATAATGTTATAAAGGAATATGTAACCATAAATAAGGGCACAGTCCATGGTGGCGGTGTCACAAAGTTAGGGAATAACAATTTCCTTATGGCCTATGTCCACATTGCCCACGATTGTAAGGTGGGAAATAATGTAATTATGGCAAACTGCGCTACTTTAGCAGGTCATGTGGAGGTAGATGACTATGCAACTTTTGCCGGTCTATGTGCGGTTCATCAATTTTGTAGAATTGGAAAATATGCCTTTATAAGCGGAATAACAGGTGTGCCTAAGGATGTTCCCCCTTTTATGATCGCTGCTGGCAGCAGGGCAAAGTTATACGGTCTAAATGTAGTGGGTCTTGAAAGACATAATTTTACAAAAGAAGAAATTGCTTCATTAAAAAAGGCATACAGGATACTCTTTAGGTCATCCTTACCCCTTAGCACATCCCTTAATATAATACAGGAACAGATAGGTGGCCCACACATTGAAGAACTTGCAAGGTTTATAAGCACCTCAAAGAGGGGTATATGCCGATAAATTTATGCCTTGTTGGTTTGGGTTACATGGGCAAAATCCATTTGGAAAAACTCTTACACATGGAAGACGTAAAGGTATCGGTAGTTGTAGATATTAATAAAAAAATAGGCAATGAAATCTCAAATACTTATAAACTGCCCTTTTTCAGTGACTATAAAGAGGCCTTTAAAGCATTTGGTGATATTCAGGGTGTTGTTATTTCCTCTCCCACAGATACACACCATGAGATAGCAACGTATTTTATGGAAAAAGGTGTTCATGTCTTTATAGAAAAACCCATGGTAAAAGACACAAAAGAGGCTGATTCCATAGTAAAGCTTGCAAAAAAGAAAGACATCATAGTCCAGGTAGGTCACTTAGAAAGATTCAACCCTGCCTTTAAAAAGGCACTGGAATATATAAAAAACCCTGTAATGATCGAGGCAAGAAGAACAGGTCCTTATACGGGTCGTTCAACGGATATTGATGTAATATTCGACCTTATGATACATGACATTGACTTAATGATTCATTTAAATAATGAAAAATTAGATTGTAATGCAAGGGCCTATGGCATGAGATTAATAAATGATAGTTTTGATGCAGCAACGGCTATATTAGAATTCGAAAACGGGTTTAAAGGCATACTATATGCAAACAGGGTCTCGACAAGAAAAGAAAGGTCCTTAACTGTATTTGAGAATGACAGGATTGTTTATACGGATCTGTTAAACGGCACTGTTACTGTGATGACAAAAAAACAGGACAAAAATTTAGAATTTATAGAACATAACACAGGAAAGATAGATTCGGTAAAAGAAGAGCTTAAAGAGTTCGTTGATGTTATTTCAAATAACAAATTACCGACCATTCAGGGCATAGATGGCCTCAAGGCCGTTAAATTAGCAGAATTAATAAGATCATCCATTGAAGTATAAAATCCAAAAAAACCCATCTAAGACAATTTTTATATTAACAGGGGAACTTTCAGGGGAAATCCACGGTGCAAATCTCATAAAGTGTATAAAAAAAATAGAAGATTTTAACATTAGCGGAATGGGGAGTAAAAAATTAAGACAGGAAGGTGTTGATATAGTCTTAGACTATAAAGAGATCTCGCTAATGGGTATAAGCGAGTTATTTAAAAAATTTATCCCCATAATATCTGCCTTGGGCAGAATAAAAAAACATATCAGGGAGACAAAACCATTACTTATTATTCTCGTTGATTTTCCCGGTTTTAATTTAAGGATTGCAAAATTTGCCAAAAGCCTGGGAATCCCTGTTGTTTATTTTATACCGCCTCAAGTATGGGCATGGCATAAATCGCGGGTTAAAACTCTAAAAGAATTTATAGATCTCGTTATATGTATACTGCCTTTTGAAAAAACATTCTACGACGAAAACGGAATAGATGCAAAATTTATAGGTCATCCCTTTTTGGAATTTGTAAGGCCAAAGTTAGAAAGGGATGAGTTTTTAAAAAAAATAGGTATTACAGAAGAAAAAAAGATCATAACCATTATGCCAGGAAGCAGAGAAGGGGAGATAAAAAAACACATGCCCGTTCTCATGGAAACAATTGGAATTCTAAAAAAAAGGCTTGAAAACTTCTATGCAGTTTTACCTATAGCCGATAATATCAATGAAAAACTTTTAAAGGATTCTGTAAAAAAAGAAGAGAAGATTATCCCTGTAAAAGGGTTAAACTACGATGCCCTTTATCACTGCAATGCAGCAGTAATCGCTTCAGGTAGTGCAACCCTTGAGGCAGCCATATTAGGCGCACCTTCCGTTGTCATATACAAGATTTCTTCATTTTCTTACTTTTTGGCAAGATTACTTGTAGATGTAAAATTTATAAGCCTTCCAAACATAATTTTAGAAAAAGAACTCTATCCAGAGATTATCCAGCATCTCGATCCTGAAAAGATTGCAGAAAAGGTATTGTATATGTTAAATTTTGGTAGAGATGGTATAAAAAAAGATGTGGAATATTTAAAGGCAAAGCTGGGCGGTTTTGGTGCATATGACCGTGCCGCAGAAGAAATAATGGGTTTTTTAGAGAAAAGATATGGAACTTTATCTCAGGTTACTTAAATTTCTTAAACCTTACTGGTTAAAACTTGCCCTCGCCATGTTATTTATGTCCCTTGTTGCAGCCACAAATGGCTTAACTGCCTTTATTGTAAAACCAGTGTTAGATAAGATCTTTTTTGAAAAAAATTCAACCATGCTCTATCTCATTCCAGGCGGTATTATCCTTTTATACCTTCTAAAGGGTATATTCGACTATCTCCAGACATTTCTTATGGGGTATGTGGGTCAAAAGGTGGTAACAGACATAAGGGCCCTTGTGTTTAATTCGCTTCAGAGGCAATCCCTTTCTTTTTTCGATAAGACAACCACAGGTTCAAATATATCAAGGATAATAAACGACGTGAATCTCATACAAAGTGCTGTTTCCGATACATTTACAGCCATTTTAAAGGATGCATTCACCATAATAGGATTGATTTTCGTGGTTTTTTATAGGGACTGGGTGCTTGCCACCATTTCCTTCTGTGTCCTTCCCTTTGCTGTGTATCCCATAGTGTCATTTGGAAAAAAATTGAGAAAGATAAGCACAAATACGCAAAAATCCATTGCAAGACTTACAAGCTTCCTCCACGAAAACATAACTGGCCAAAGAATTGTAAAGGCCTATTGTATGGAAGAATATGAATCAAAAAGGTTTGACCAGGAAAACGAGACCCTGTTTAAAACCATTCTAAAACGCTACAAGGTGCGGGCACTTTCCTCTCCTATTATGGAGGTCTTAGGTGGCATTGCCATTGCAGTGGTTATATGGTATGGCGGTAAAGAGGTAATATCGGGTAGTTCGACACCGGGAAATTTCTTTTCTTTTACCGCAGCACTTCTCATGCTATACGAACCAATAAAAAGGCTTAACAAAGAAAACCACAATATACAGCAAGGACTTGCGGCAAGCGCAAGGGTTTTTGAAATCGTAGATAAAAAACCGGATGTAATAGAGAAGGCTAATGCCATTCATATAGAAAAAGTTGAGGGAAATATAAACTTTAAAAATGTGTATTTCAAATACGAAGACAGGATGATCTTAAAGGACATTAATCTCTTTATAAAGAAAAATGAGATCCTTGCCATAGTAGGTGAAAGCGGTGTAGGAAAGACGACCCTTGCAAACCTTATCCCCCGTTTCTACGATGTTACTGAGGGAACCATAGAAATTGACGGCATTGATATTAGAAATATCTCATTAAAATCTTTGAGAAAAAATATTGCCCTTGTAACCCAGGATGTCATCCTCTTTAACGATACGATAAAAAACAACATCACCTTTGGTTCAGATATTGATATGGACAGGGTTATAAATGCCGCAAAGATGGCAAATGCCCACGATTTTATAATGAACCTTTCCAAACAATACGATACAATTGTAGGTGAAAAAGGTTTAAGGCTCTCTGGTGGACAAAAACAAAGAATTGCCATAGCAAGGGCCTTTTATAAAGATGCACCCATATTAATCCTTGATGAGGCAACAAGTTCTCTTGATGCCCAGTCCGAGGTAGAGGTCCAAAATGCCCTTGAAAATCTTATGAGGGGAAGAACGACCATAATTATTGCCCATAGACTATCTACTGTGATGAATGCCCACAGGATTATTGTCCTTGAAAAGGGAACGATCGCCCAGGAAGGATCCCACAGTGAGCTTATAAACATTGAAGGCCCTTACAAAAGACTTTATCAGCTCCAGTTCTTTAAAGAATCGGATAAAAAGATTATTAAGATGGGCAGGCGAACAAAACATGCTTAAGGAGATAAAATATTTCTTTCTTTTAAATGTGCTACCACCTATTGTCTATCTGATAATTACATGTATAAAGGCAATGTCTAAGATTGAGCACATAAACAGGGACAGACTCAATCCATACCTTGAAAGGGGCCAAAATTTTATCGTGTGCTTCTGGCACGGCAGGCTTCTTATGATGCCCTTTGCAAAATTGAGAAAAGAGGGTAAGGTGATGATAAGCAGACACAGAGACGGTGAATTTATAGCAAGGGTGATAAAATACTTTGGTCTCGATGCTATAAGAGGCTCCTTTAGAAAAAAAAGTATCTCATCTATAAGGGAAATCATCTCTTCCCTTAAGGAAGGTTATGATGTGGCCATAACCCCTGACGGCCCAAAAGGTCCGAGGTTTAAGGTAAAAAAAGGGATTATTGAGCTTGCCCGTATAACAAAGACGCCCATTTTGCCCATTACATACAGTGCCTGTAAAAAAAAACCTTTAATTCCTGGGACAGGTTTGTCCTGCCAATACCTTTCACGAAGATAGTATTTCTCTGGGGTGAACCCATATATGTCCATCACATAAAGGATGAAAGGGAAACAGAAAAAATGAGGCTTTATCTTGAAAAGGTGCTTGTTGAACTCACAGAGGAGGCAGACAGGATTGCATGTGGGAAATAGTATATAATATACTTGTCCATATCTCCCTTCCTCTTTTTGTTTTCTTTTCCATATTTAAAAAAAAACTCAGAAAAAACCTCAATGAAAAACTATTAAGCTCTACAAAATCCCATCCTGTAAAGGATGCCATATGGATTCATGCTGCCTCAATCGGAGAGGCAGCCATAGCAGAGACACTTATAAAATTCATGGAACAACAAAAAAAATTAAATTTTCCATATCTTTTAACGACAAATACATACTATACAAGGGAACTTCTTTTAAAAAAAATGGGTAAAAATGTCCATACGTTTTTTCTTCCTGTGGATGTGCCATATATCATAAGACACTTTATAGATGGTTCCACTTTCAAGGCACTTATTCTTGTTGAAACAGAGATTTGGCCAAATCTCATCTGGACTGCTAAAAAATACAATATACCTGTTATAATCTTAAACGGACGGATATCAGATAAAACATTTCCAAACTATAAAAGATTTTCCTTTTTCTTAAAACATGTGCTATCTGAGATAAATACAGTTATTACCCAGTCAGAAGAGCATAAAAATAGATTTATTGCAATAGGTGCTGACCCTGAAAGGATAATTACAACGGGTAATATAAAATATTACAGGGAAATACCCCTCTCGACCTTATCAATAAAAGAAAACATCTTAACCTTTGGTAGTATAAAGGAAAAGGAACTCGATGCTGTGTTTTATGTTATTAGAAAGCTTAAAGATGATATGCCTGATATTAAAATCTTTGTGGCACCAAGGGAACTCCATCTATCGTCTAAAATAGAAGATGAAATGAAAAAAGACTATAAAACAGTAAGATATTCTACGATAAAAAAGGAAAAAGACCCACAGACACTTAGTGATATGGAAATAATAGTAGTTGATACAGTAGGGGATCTCTTAGACATATATCGAAAAAGTAAGATTGCCTTTGTAGGTGGGAGCCTCGCACCATACGGTGGTCAAAATATCCTCGAACCCTTATTTTTTGAAACACCTGTCCTTTTCGGTCCCTATGTGGAAAATTTTAAGGAAATTGTTGATTTAATATTGGAAAAAAAGGCAGGAATAATGGTCAGAGACAAAGAAGACTTATTTTTCAGCATAAAGCACCTGCTCGATAATCCCTCCAAAGCCCTTGAAATAGGGAAAAGAGGTAAAGAAATTATAGAGATGCATAAAAACTATATGGAAAAGACCGTTGATATAATAATTGATGTTGTGAAAAAAAAGGAAGGGTAATATGAAAGAATTTGCAAAACTCGTTGAACTTATGGCAACCTTGAGGGGTGAAAGGGGATGCAGCTGGGATAAAAAACAGACAATCCATTCATTTAAGACCTTTCTCATTGAAGAGGTATATGAATTAATCGATGCCATTGAAAAAGAGGATTATTATCAAATAAAGGAAGAATTAGGTGATCTTTTGTTTCACATTATTTTTATCTCACAGATATGTAAGGAAAAATCTGCTTTTGATATAAAAGATGTAGTGAATTTTACCTATAAAAAGATGTTTAACAGGCACCCCCATGTATTTTTAGAGAATAGTCCCGATGCATCCATTGAAAAAAGATGGGAAGAGATAAAAAAGGCAGAAAAAGAAGACTATTCACCGATAGATAACATACCTAAGATGTTGCCTGCCTTACTTAGGGCATACACGCTGACAAAAAGGGCAGCAAAGGTGGGATTCGACTGGCCGTCTATAGACGGTGTATATGCCAAATTAGATGAGGAATTGGAAGAACTCCGCAGAGCAGAATCAAAAGGAGATGTAAAGGAAATAAAAGAAGAGATAGGGGATATTCTATTTACAATGGTAAATATCTCAAGGTTTCACGGTATTGACCCTGAAGATGCCTTAAGGTCAACTATTGAAAAGTTCATAAGAAGATTCAGATACATGGAAAAGCACACAGACCTTTCAAAAGCTGACTTATCGATTATGGATAAGTTATGGGATGAGATTAAGTCTATGGAAAAAGAGGGGGAGTAACCCCCTCCTTTTTATTCTGCCTTTACAACGTTTGCTGCCTGTGGACCCTTTGGACCTTTTGTAATCTCGAATTCTACCTTTTCACCTTGCTTCAATGTCTTGAAACCATCCTGTTTTATTGCAGAAAAATGGACAAAAACATCTTCTCCATTGTCCTGTTCAATAAAACCATAACCTTTTGAATCGTTAAACCATTTAACCCTACCTACTGCCATACTACTAAACTCCTTTCAAAAAATATTAAGCAAACTGCTTAAACGGTATACTATGCCTTTTTCCCACATATTGTCAAGCTAAATATACTATTTTTGGAAAATATTTATTTGAAACCATTTCTGCTTATGCTTATAATTACACTCAAATGGGAAAGGTATATCTTGTGGGCGCAGGCCCCGGTGATACAAAGCTTATAACCGTAAAAGGCCTTGAGTTAATTCAAAAGGCAGATGTCATCATCTACGATAATCTCGTAAACAGGGATCTTTTAAATCATGCAAAAGAGGATGCAGAGATCATATATGCAGGCAAACAGGCATCAAGGCATGAACTCACACAAAAGGAGATAAATGAGCTACTCCTTGAAAAATCAAAAGGTAAAAATGTGGTTGTAAGATTAAAAGGTGGGGACCCTTTTATATTCGGTAGAGGTGGTGAAGAGGCACTCTTTTTAGCAGAAAGGGGTATTGATTTTGAGGTATGTCCAGGAGTCACTTCAGCCATCTCTGTCCCTGCATATGCAGGTATACCCCTTACACACAGACACTTTGCATCCACAGTAGCATTCATTACAGGCCATGAAGATGCCGAAAAGTCTACATCCTCCATAAACTGGGAAAAGATATCTACAGCAGCAGATACCCTTGTCTTTCTAATGGGGATAAAAAACCTTAAACATATAACAGAGATGTTGATAAAAAACGGCAGGTCACCGGAAACAGAGGCATGTATAATTACAAACGGCACATTACCTAAACAAAAGGTGATTATAGGAAGACTTGGAGATATTGTCGAAAAGGCCAGGGCACAAAAGGTTATACCCCCGGGTATCCTCGTTGTAGGAAAAGTTGTGGATTTAAGGAATACGCTATCCTGGTTTGAAAAAAAGCCGCTTTTTGCAAAAAAAATTGCCATTACAAGGGCAAGGCATCAATTGACAAGACTGGGGGCTGCCCTTTCTGAAAGGGGTGCAGAGGTTATATACATACCTGTTATAGAGATAGAGCCCATTAAACCCAACAAAAATTTAGAAGGGGCAATAAAAGAACTAAAAAAATTTTACGGGATTATTTTTACAAGCACAAATAGTGTTAACATTTTTTTCAATACTCTATTTGAAAACAAAAAGGACATAAGGGCGTTAAACAATATAAAGGTTTTTGCAATCGGTGAGGCAACTGCAAATGCGCTTGTGGCAAAAGGGGTGTTGTGTGATTTTTTGCCTGAAAGGTGGACATCAGAGGGGATAGTGGATATATTAAAAACCCTTGATATAAAAAATAAACACCTTCTTTTACCAAGGGCAGAAGATGCCCGGGATATTATTGTAGAATATATCAACAATCACGGCGGTATATGTCATGTTATACCAATATACAGAACTGTATTACCAAAAAAGGTAGAAGAGTTAAAAGAAAGGCCAGATGTAATAACATTTACAAGCTCTTCTACGGTAAAAAATTTCATTACCCTTTACGGAAAGGCACCTCTCGAAAGTGCACTTGTTGCCTCAATAGGCCCAATCACCACAGAAACACTGAAATCACACGGCATAGGGGTTAACATAGAGGCTAAAAGGCATGATATACCTGGCCTTATAGAGGCAATAGAGGCGCACTTTAAAAACAGAAAATAAAACATGATATTTAATAGACAATAAATGTCTTAGACAAGATAAGGCTCCCACATCTTCAGGGTTCTCAAGATATAATCAGAGGGTAATCCTTTCACAAGTTGATTATGCCCTGGCAAAAGTATATCTACTTCTAATTTTGAAAGTTTCAATAGTGAATTCTTTAACTCCCTTGCATCTGCACCAAAAAGGTCAAACCTTCCAATGGCATAATCAGCATAAACTACATCCCCTGGGATAAGGACCTTTTTCTCTTTATTGTATAGTGCAATACCACCTGATGAATGACCTGGTATGTGGATTATCTCCCATTCCATATTACCCAGTAAAAACTTTTCACTGCCCTCGAGTTTTTTATGGACCTTAAGTTTAAAGGCATCGGGTGCAAGGCCATATTGCATCTGGCACATATCTTTAAACATTTCCATGCCATAAACTGCCCTGTCATCACCTTTTTCCAATAATTCTGCCTCTTTACTATGAATCCATAACTCTGCGTGGGGGATTTCATTTAAAATCTCAGAAATACAGCCTATATGGTCGAAATGGGTATGGGTCATTATAATCCTTTTTATGGCATTTAACTCTATACCATCCCGCAATATGGACTGGATTTTATACTTACCTTTGCCTGCAAGGCCAACATCTATTAATGAAAGATCCATTGAAGAAGGTTCTCCAATAACATATGTATGGGAATCAGGTATAAACTCATCCTGACCCTGAATAAAATATATTCCATCAATTATTTTAGCCATTTTTTTCTCCCTTACTTTTTTTTAAAACAAAGTATTTTACTTTTTACCCATAAAGCGGTCAAGACAAATTATTTCGAAAATATTACAACCATATACATAATTCGTGGTATATTATGAAAAAAAAGGAAGATTAAGCGAATATGCCCTATGATGAATTTAGTAGACACCAATGTTATAAATTAATACACTAATAACGGACGTGTCATAATGGATGTAATTCCAAAGGCAGTATTTACAAAAGAATTTAAAGAAGAAGCATTAAAAATAAATATATAAGATGAATTATCCATTTAAAAGCAAGTGGTCAACCAAAGCCATTACCAACAAAACAAACGAAATAAACGAGACAAACGAAATAAACGAGATAGACGAGACAGACGAGACAGGGTCAAATATAAAATTTAGGTGGTCCAAAGATGTTGGATGAGAAATTATCTGTTTTCATTACCCTTTCAAAGGGTGAAAAAATAGCATTATTAAAAACATTGGCACAATCAAAAGAGGAAACAACGGTAAAGCTTCTGAATCTGATTTATGAACAGGAAGAAGACAAAGATGTCCTAAAAGAGATAAGAAAGGTTTTACACATATTAAAAACAAAGGGTATAAAGGTAGAGGAACCCCCTAAAAAGGGATTGCCGGCTATAAATTCAAAAAATAAAGAGGCCACGGAAGACAAAAAGACAAGAAGTTTTATAACTAATTTCGACTATTTCAACGAAATGGCAGTCTTAATTGCCATAGAATTAAAAAAGAAAAACTCTTTAGTTATAAACGGAGAAATAGAATTTTCCAAAGGGTTAAAAGGGCTTACCCTTACCCCCATTAGTGATTCCGAATTCAATAATATCATCGAATCCATAAAACTTGAAAAAACAGATAAACTGGTCATTGCAGAGGCACCCATTAGTTTTTCCTACAACATTTTAAAACAAGGTTCAGATATTTCAAAAAAATATTCTAAAGAGATAAACGCATTAAAGAAGATATTAAAAGAGCATTCACCAGAATTCAGAGAAGGATTTAATTTATACGAACTTGCCACTCCAGAGAATACAAATGCCGTTGACATTGAAGAGTTAATGTCTCATCCTTTTTTTGAACTTTTCCGATTCATATGGGATGGTTTTGATGAAGACAAAAGGAAATATACGGATCTAAAAAATCCAGCCATATTCATTCCCCAGTATATGATAGAAGAGAAGAAAACGGCGTTTGTAGAATCCCTTGCCAGTAAAAAGGATATTAAAACATTGATACCCCATTTAAAGACAGTTTTAGAGGCGTATGCATATATATTCTATGCGCATAAAAAATACCCTTTCTATAATGCCTTAATCGATTGTTTGAAAAAAGATGAAACATTGAGAGATGTAATCTTATACCTTATTAAACGTGAACTCGAATATGAAGAAGACAAAAAAAGTGCTTTTAATGAGGATAAAATGATAATGAATCCCTTTGAACTTATAAACCATTATGAATAAGCATGATTTAAAGGACACTTTTTTTAAAAAGGCAAAGAAAGAAGGTTACAGGGCAAGAAGCATATACAAGCTGAAAGAGATACAGGAAAAATTCGGCATAATAAAAAGGGGGGATAGGGTCTTGGATTTGGGATGCTCACCAGGTAGCTTTCTCCAGTATATATCAGAAATAATAGGAGAAAATGGTCTTGCAATAGGTATTGATATTCTTCCTACCCCGTCTTTGAACAAAAAAAATATTATCACCATCCAGGGTGATATAAAAAATATTAAAATAGAGACGATCCTTACCTCACACTTGGTTGATTCCTTTGATGTAATAACCTGCGATATTGCCCCGAACCTTACAGGTATAAGGGAAACAGACGATAAAAACATCGGGGAGTTGTTTTTTGCCATAAAGGCCATTGTTGAAAATACCCTGAAAAAAAACGGCAGTTTCATTGTGAAATCTTTTTTTTCAGAGGCCTTTAAACCTATTCAGCAAGACCTAAAGACATTATTTAAAAAGGTCACTATTTATAAACCCCAGGCGTCAAGGTCAAGTAGCTCTGAGGTATATCTTATATGCCTGGGTAAAATCCGAGATCCATTACCATTTCCATATCAGACTGGGCATTCCTTCCCGGTGTAGTCAGATAATTACCGGTCATAAGAGAATTGCAACCTGCCAAAATCGCAAGGGGGAGGAGCTGTCTCAAGTTCTTCTCCTTTCCACCGCATACCTTTATATCTTTATCGGGCATGATAAACCTAAATATTGAAAGGGTAATAAGCACCTCCATAGGTGATAAGGGTCTTTGATGCTCAAGAGGGGTGCCTTTTATGGGGTTCAGGATGTTGATAGGCACAGAATCAACATCGAGTTCTTTTATGGTAAAGGCAAGTTCAATGCGCTGCTCCATTGTCTCGCCAAGTCCTATTATCCCTCCGCAGCAGGTGCTCAAGCCTGCCTCTTTTGCATTTTTTATTGTCTCTATATCCTCATCGTAATCATGGGTAGTGCAGATATGGGAAAAGTAGCTTCGCGCTGTTTCAAGGTTATGGTGGTATCTAAATAATCCTGCCTTTTTTAATTTTTCTGCCCTTTTTTTGTCGAGCATGCCAAGAGAACCACATGGCTTTATGCCGATATGATTAATTTCTTTAACAGACTCTTCTATTGTTTTCCACTCCTCATCACTATCTATTTCTGTCCCACTGGTGACTATGCCGAACATGTGGGCACCCTGTTCTTTTGCCTGCGCTGCCCTCTCAACTATAGTCTTATTTGACAAAAGGGGATATATCTCTGCATCAGTATTATAATGACTCGATTGTGCACAAAATTTACAATCTTCAGGACATAAACCGGATTTTGCATTTATAATAGAACAAAATGATATCTTTTTACCTTTATAGAATTGGGTAATCTCTGATGCATATGCAAAAAGCATAAAAGGCCTTTCAAGCCCGATTCTATAAAGGGTTATCGCATCTTCAGGTTCTATATTCCTATCTGCTATTGCCTTTTCCTTTAATCTTTCAAGTTCGTAATCCATTGCACACTCCGTTTTTAAAAAAAAATTATGAATCCCTTCACATTTTAAAACCCTTATTTATTAGAAAAAAATCTCCAAATTGTCAACTAATATTATTTTGAAGTTAACATCTATATATTTATTGACAAATACATGTGTAAGTGTTGTGATAACGATATGTTTAAGACAGTTTTCTTTTTAATCTCCTCAATAAGCATTCTCTTTACCTTATTAGCAAACGCATATGCAAAAACAGTTATATCTGCCTAGGTTATAACATTAAACCCTGATGAGGGAATAGTCACTGTAAAGATTGCCAATCGCCCCGTTAATTTAGATATATCAAATCTTTCTTTAAAAGGTTATAAAAGTTTAAGGGAAATTAAAAAAAATAACTGGATAAATATTGTCTACACCAAAGAAGGCCCCATAATAGTGAGGTCTTTAAAAAAGCATGGATATGAAAAACATACAGAGATAAAACATGAAAAAACAACCCTCAAGGTAACAAGGCTAAAAAGCAAAGGGAATAACTTTTTCGATGTTGACAATAACCATGACAGAAGGATAAGCCCTGTTGAATTAAGCGTCATATTTTCCGGTCTTACAATGGAAAAATTCAAGGCCTATGACAAAGATAAAGATGGGTACTTAGACGAAAGTGAATTCAAAGAAGCGATGAAAAATCAGTAATATTCTATTCTTCAAGCAATTCCTTCATTCTTTGAGCATTTTTTACTGCTTTACCAAGATGGCAGTTATTAAAGTATATAAATGTATATATTGCCTTTTTTGAAATGTCTTTAATGGGTTTTACGAATGCCCTTAACTCTTCGTCTGTGTAAAAATAATCATATCTTACTGTAGATGGGACATTAAACCACTTTTCATTCCTTCCGTGAAAACGGAAATATCCTATATCAGAGGTAAGAACAGGATAGAAGGGCATAAGACCTTTTAATTTTGGCTCATCAACAATGCAGAATCCTAAAGACATATCTCTCAGTAATTTTATATAGTTGTCTTTAAGCCATCTGTGATTTCTGAATTCTAAAACAGCTTGATATTCGGCAAACTCTGTCTTTATATTTTCAATTAATTCAATATTTTCTTTTGTAGGATTAAAATTATAAGGGAACTGAAAGAGCACTGCCTTTAATTTCTCTTGAAGGGGCTTCAGGCCCTCTTTAAACATGTCACTTGTTTTTTTGAACGAATCATCTCTTTGATGGGTAATACCTTTATATGCCTTTACAACAAAGGTAAAATCTTTTGAAGTCCTTCTGTAAAATGACTCCATGGTTTTCTGGGAAGGCAAGGTGTAATACGTATAGTTTACTTCAAGGCTATTAAATCCAAAATTATTTTCATAATAAGGGAGCATTTCATAGCTCTTTATGTGCTCTGGATATACCTCACCCTTCCAGTCTTCAAAGGAAAACCCGCTTGTACCTATAAATATCATCCCCAAAGATCACCACAAATATTTATCTTTTCCAAATTTATCTCCCCATAATCATTGGTATTTATACCATATTTTTATTGACTTTTTTGTAAAAATATTGTCTTTATTGTCGCCAAAAATAAAAGGAGGTGATGCCGTTATGCAGTGCCAAACAATAAAACCAGGTTTTGAATGTATGTTTATGAAAAAGACAGGTTGTTCTTACAATGGAGGATAGTGTTACCCGATCGTTGAAAATTGCGAGGGTTGTGCAAGGGTTACAGAATTTCCTACGGGAAAATATTGCTCAAGCTTTCCTTATCCTGCACAGAAATGGCAAAAGGGAACCTGCCCTATGGCAACGCATGTGAAAAAGGTTCAAAAGGTGGAGGAGCAGAAGATTAATCCTCTTAAGGCCTCAAAACGCAGTGCAGGAAAGAAATAATATCCCATTCCAAAAGATTGACCTAAAAGGTAGCTTGCCTTTAAGCTAATCTTTTGTATTGGTGATATGGAATAACAATTCCCCATATAAAAGACGGCACAATCAACACGTTACAGACAAAACACAAGATAAGGGCAATGGCGTGTTTATACTTAATTACCCATTGCCCTTATATTTATACAAGTTCAACTATATCTATAATACCAATAATATTACCCGCTTTATGCCAAATATTTATAAAACAGAAGATTAGCTATTTTATGACGAAAACAAAATATCTTTTTAATCCTTGCTTTTATTTAGACTCTCTCCAAACAAAAACAATCCTCTGGATAACAGTGATATGGGAGAGCACTGCAATGACAATAACAGCATAGGGAAGGAGATTAAAAAATAGGCCTATAAGCAAAATTATAATCCTTTCAGGTCTTTCAAGGATACCTGTATTGCACTTAATGGATGCTGCCTCTGCCCTTGCCTTTGCATACGGAATTACTGCAACCCCTATAATTGCTATAATTGTAATGAGACAATAAAATAACTCTGAACGTTTTATGAAGAATACGATTATGCCGTAAAGAACAAACATATCGGAATATCTATCGAGAACAGAATCTAAAAAACCCCCAAAAGGTGTAACCTTATTTGAAATCCTTGCCATAGCACCGTCGAGTAAATCAAAAAAACCGGATATTAAAAGGGCAAAACCAGCAATTATGTTATAACCCATGGCAATAGAAAGACAAGAAATATAGGCAAAGACAAGACCTAATGCAGTAAAAACATTGGGATTAATGTTACGGTTTTTAAAAAAGAAACGATATAGTTTTATAATAATTGGGTCAAGGGAGTGACCGAATTTTACGCTTATCAAAAAACCTATCTCTCCCTTTCACCCTTTATAAACTCTTCCACCATATTTCTGGCTATATCATCGGGTATCTGCTTTATGGGATGTTTCATGGTATAGGCAGATATAGATTCAAGAACCCCACCTATACCCCTATCCCTTGCCACTCTACAGCATCTAATGGCATCGATAATACAACCTGCGCTGTTTGGTGAATCTTCAACGGACAACCTCAGTTCGAGATTCATGGGAACATCTCCGAAGATTCTACCTTCAATCCTCATAAAACACACCTTATTGTCCTTCTGCCAGGGAACATAATCAGAGGGTCCTATGTGTATATTCTCCGGAGGTATTGGGACATCGAGCATGGATTGGACAGATTCTGTCTTCGATATCTTTTTTGAAATAAGGCGTTCTCTATTTAACATATTGAGAAAATCTGTATTACCCCCTGTATTTAGCTGATAGGTTCTATCTATTTGCACACCCCTATCTTTAAAAAGCTTAGCCAGTGTCCTGTGTATAATCGTTGCGCCTATTTGAGATTTTACATCATCGCCGATTATGGGAATGTTTTTTTCTTTGAATCTATTCGCCCATCCTTTATCAGATGCTATAAAGACGGGGATGCAGTTAATAAAGCTTACCCCTGTATTAAGACAGCATTCAGCATAGAACCTCGTTGCCATTTCTGACCCCACAGGGAGATAATTCAACAGAATCTCTGCACCGCTTTCTTTTAAGACCCTTTCCACATCGCAGGGAGGCTCTTCTGAAACCACAAACCTTCTTTCTTCAGGATAATCTTTCATGTGTGCCGAAACCCCGTCCAATACATGGCCCATATTGACAATAACATCACCATCTCTTATTTTATCGTAAAAGACCTTTGTGCAGTTTGGGGGAGAAAACATTGCCTCCTTTAGAGGTTTTCCTACTTTTCTCTTATCAATATCAAAGGCAGCCACAACCTTAATATCCTTAGGTTCGTAGCCACATATTGTATAATGCATAAGTCCTATAAAATTCTCTCTTTTCTCTGAATAATAATTAAGCCCCTGAATTAAAGAGCTTGCACAATTTCCTATTCCTGCAATGGCAATACGAATTTCAGACATATCTCCCGCCTCAATTTTTTTTTAAATTATTTAGTTTAAATTGTCAAAAAAACGAAATCAAGTTTTATATTGAGCAGTACCCATTTCATAAAGGTCATTGCCGTATATATCATTAATCACAAAAAGGGGCATTTTATCAACACCAAGTTTCACTATAGCCTCAGGACCTAAATCTTCATAGGCAATAACTTCTGATGAGACAACACTCTTTGAAAGAAGCGCCCCTGCACCACCTGTAGCACCGAAATAAACTGCATTGTATTTTGTAATGGCCTCCCTTACTGCCTGCGACCTTTTTCCCTTTCCAATCATACCCTTTAAACCAAGTGAAAGAAGCCTTGGTGAATAAGCATCCATCCTGGAACTCGTTGTAGGTCCACAGGCACCGATTACCTTTCCAGGGGGTGCAGGTGAAGGTCCGCAGTAATAGATAATCTGACCATTCAAATCTATTGGCAGTGGCTCGTTTCTTTCAATGGCATCTATAAAACGTTTATGTGCCGCATCCCTTGCCGTATAAATAAATCCTGTAAGAAAAACTTTATCTCCTGCCCTCAATCCTTTTATCACCTCATCATCAAGAGGTGTGGTTATTATCTTGATATCCATTCTACAGCCCTCCTTTTACAGTATTGCCTCTTTTTTTCTGTGGGCATGACACTGTATATTAACAGCAACAGGTAATGATGCAATATGGCATGGCATGGTTTTTATATGCACGTCCAGTGCTGTAACAGTGCCACCATAACCCTGAGGCCCTATACCGGTTTTGTTTATCTCTTCTAAAAGCTCCAGTTCAAATTCAGCCATTGCAGGGTCATTGTTTCTTTGACCCATAGGAACCATAAGCGCCTCTTTTGACAGTATGGCTGACATTTCAAAATTTCCACCAATGCCGACACCTACTATAATCGGTGGACAGGGATTCGGGCCTCCCTTTTTTACCATTTCAAGGACGAATGATTTTACACCCTCTCTACCCTGGGATGGCACAAGCATCCTTACCTCTCCATAATTTTCACTACCTCCACCTTTTGGTAGAACTACAATCCTTATGTGTTCACCTGGAACGATTTTTGTATGAATTATGGGTGGTGTATTATCCCCTGTGTTTTTTCTTGTAAAAGGGTCACAGCAGGACTTTCTTAAATAACCATTTCTATATCCCCTTCTGACCCCTTCGGCAACGGCATCTTCTAAGTTTGACCCTGTTATATGTATATCCTGACCTATTTCCAAAAATGTAACTGCAAGACCAGTATCCTGACATATGGGTATCTGTTCTTTTTTTGCTATCTCAGCATTGTTTATGAGTTCCCTTAATACCTCTTTTCCAACAGGGGATTTTTCTTCATCTATTGCCCTTGTAAACCTTGCAAGCATTTCGTCGGAAAGATTTATATTTGCATCTATAAAAAGTCTCTCAATGACTGAAATTATTTCATCGGTATGTATTTCTCTCATAATACACCCCTTTTCTTAAGGCATGTTTTTATTATTTATTCTTTATAAGGCTCTATTATTCCCTTCTCCATTAGAAGCCCTACCTCTTCCCTTGCCCTTTTTATCTTAGCCTCTGCCATCTGGAACAGCTCCTTTTCACTAAAGTGTAATCTTGCAACACCTTGCTCCATTGCCTTTTTTGCCACAGCCACTGCCTCTCTCGGGAATACTTCCCAATCGTCCATTGTGGGTAATAGATAGTCTTCCCTTAAGCCTTTATCTTCAGCACATTTTGCAAGCTCATATGCAGCGGCAATACACATTTCGTCTGTTATTGTCCTTGCCATTACATCTAATGTGCCTCTAAAGATTGCAGGGAATCCTACAGAATTGTTGACCTGATTGGGAAAATCACTTCTACCTGTGGCCACTATCCTTGCCCCTGCCTCTTTTGCCTCCCACGGCCATATCTCTGGTATTGGATTTGCACAGGCAAATACAATGGCATTGTCAGCCATAGAAGATATCAAGTCTTTCTGGATTACATCGGGCCCTGATTTTGATAGGGCAATTACCACATCCTGTCCTTTTATAGCCTCTTCCATGCCGCCATCTCTGTTTTCGGCATTGGTCATCTGACAGAACTCAAGCTTTTCCTTATGTGTTGGCTTTATATCATCCCTTTTTCTATTCAGTATGCCTTTACTGTCAACGATTATCATCTTTTTCGGGTCAGCCCCTGCCTTTATAAGTATCCTAACTATACATACATTGGCAGCCCCTATCCCTATCATGGTAATTTTTGCATCTTCTATCTTTTTATTTACGATCTTTAGGGCATTTATTAACCCAGCAAGTGTTACTGCTGCAGTCCCCTGCTGATCATCGTGCCACACAGGAATGGGTGCCTCAGCCCTTAATCTCTCCAATATATAGAAACATTTTGGATTTTCAATATCTTCGAGGTTAATGCCGCCAAAGGAAGCACAGAGAATCTTTACTGTTCTAATAAATTCATCGGCATCCTTTGTATCAAGGCATATGGGAAATGCATCAACTCCACCAAGATACTTAAAAAGAAGGGCCTTCCCTTCCATCACAGGCATACCAGCTAAAGGGCCTATATCCCCTAAACCGAGCACCCTTGTTCCATCAGTTACAACTCCAACTGTATTTGCCTTATTTGTATATATATATGCTAAATCAGGATTCTTTTGTATCTCCTTACAAGGTTCTGCCACCCCAGGTGTATACCATATGGCAAAGTCTTTAAAATCCCTTATCGCACATTTAGGAACGATTTCTATTTTACCTTTATAATAAGGGTGCATTTTAAGGGCATCCTGAGCTGGCTTTTTTGCCTTTGCCAATAACTCCTCTTTAGTTACCTTCTTTTCCTCCATAATTACCCCCTTTATTAGATATTTTTTATTTTTTGCCCCTATGCCTTTGTATAAACCAGTCTATCATCCTTCTCGCAATACTTATGTTGCTAGGTATATCAGGAAGATTATCGTAGCTAAACCATCCCGCATCCACTATCTCATTTCTGTTTATACGAATCCTTCCACTTTTATATTTTGCTATAAAAGCAATCATCAAAGAGTCAGGAAAAGGCCAGGGTTGACTGCCAAAATATCTTATATCCTTTATCTTTATACCAACCTCTTCCTCTACCTCTCTCTCTACTGCCTCTTCCAGTGTCTCCCCTGGCTCTACAAACCCCGCCAGCACACTGTATATATTTTCTTTGAATCTCACTGCCCTTGCAAGGAGGACCTTATCCTCCTTTTCGACTAAAACGATAATTGCCGGAGAGATTCTGGGAAACATGACAAAACCGCAATCAGGGCATTCTTTTGCCCTTTCTTTTTCCTTATCTTTTGTTTTTGCGCCACAACGACTGCAGAAAATACTTGTCCTGTCCCAGATGATTATTTGCTTGGCCTTTATTGCCATATTGAACAATTCATCATCGAGATAATCATAGATAAACCACAATCCTTGAAAGGAAAAATCGGGGGGTGGAGAAAATGATTCTGGAATATCTACTGCATAACAGGGTCTTCCGTGTAAAACACCCAAATTATGAAACCTTGTGGGTTTAATATTTATATCCTTAGGATTCAGTATCATGGGCACCATTAATTCATGGCCCACTTCTCTTACAAGCATCTTATTCCCTTTGAAAATAAACCAGAAGGAGGGTTCATTTGTATCTTGCAAAACTACATTCGTGTTCACTATTATACCATCCATATAATCGCCTTTTTTACATCTTTTATAATTTTTATATGGAAAAGGCAACCTTTTTTTGTTAGTATTTATCTAAGGTCCCATCGTCTAGTGGACTAGGACGTCGGCCTCTCACGCCGAAAACACGAGTTCGAACCTCGTTGGGACCACCATTTCTATGCTTATTTAAAAAACTCTGCATTTAAAAAAGATTTAAGGGCTAAAATTGCCTTACCCCTATGGCTAATCTTGTTTTTTTCTATAAGCTCTATTTCAGCCAAACACCTATCGTATTCAGGAAGATAAAATACAGGATCAAAGCCAAATCCCCTGTCCCCTTTTTTTTCAAAACATATGTATCCCTTTAAATCCCCATAAAACCCGTAAAACGTCCCTTTTTCAGGCATATAAAAAATAACATATGCAACGAACCTGGCAGTTCTTTTTTCCCATGGCACATCTTTTAGTTCAAAAAGGAGCTTTTCTATCCTCTCGTTATCATTTTTACCATATCTCGATGAAAGAACACCTGGTCTACCATTTAAGGCATCAACCTCAAGTCCAGAATCATCGGAGATCGTGTTGTAGCCAAATCTATTACCCACCTTCCTGGCCTTTTTCAATGCATTTTCGATGTAGATGGGACTATCTTCGACAATCTCCACTCTTTCCTTAAAATCTCTCAGTGAGTAAAATTCATCGAAATCATCTAAAAGCAGTTCTTTAATCTCTCTGAATTTACCTAAATTCTCCGTTGCAATGATAACTTTTCTATTCATACTAATTTAGATAGGAAATAGGGTTCCTAAAGACATCTTCTGAAGCCTTGTAATCTCATTTATACCCTTTAATGCATATTGATACATGGCATCGAACTGTTCTTTTGTAAAAGGTGTCTTTTCAGCAGTGCCTTGAACCTCAATAAGATGTCCCTTTCCAGTCATGACAAAGTTCATATCCACCTCTGCCCTTGAATCTTCCTCATAAGTAAGGTCAAGTAATATCTCTCCACCAACTATACCTACGCTTATGGCAGCCACCGAATCCCTCATGGGTATTTTATCTATCATACCCCTTTTTTTCATGGTCCATAAGGCATCTACAAGGGCAATATAACCGCCTGTTATACTTGCGGTGCGTGTGCCACCGTCTGCCTGAATGACATCACAATCCACCCATAAGGTTCTCTCACCTATAATATCAAGATTGACAACGGCACGGAGTGCCCTGCCTATCAACCTCTGTATTTCATGGGTCCTACCCCCTATCCTTCCTGTCACCGATTCCCTTACAGACCTCGTATGGGTAGATCTGGGAAGCATTGAATATTCTGCTGTAAGCCATCCCTTGCCAGAATTCTTTAAAAAAGGCGGTACCTTTTCCTCAATGCTTATGCTACATAAAACCTTTGTCTCTCCCATTTCAACAAGAACAGAACCTTCCGGATATTTCAAGAAACTTCTCGTTATTTTTAATTCCCGTATTTTATCGCTTTGTCTCCCATTGTCTCTCATTTTTTTCTCCCCTTGCTAAATAACTCTGTATACCTGAATAAAGCTTTTCAAAAAAAAAGTTTTCATTCCCCTTTTTTATATTCATATTTACAAATATACACGGCATATTGACACCAACTGCAAAAAATAAAGGCAGGGTTTTTATTTTTGCATTAAAAGGTGATGCAATGGCACCAGCAAGCTCTTTAGCATCCTTTTCAAAAATGCCAGGGACCTCTTCTAAAAAATTAAATCTTCCTTGAGGTTTTGGCGTTAAACCTTTAATGTCCGGTATCACTATAAATATGTTTTCTCTTTCGTTAATATCAATGTTTAGGGCAATAAGACAAGATGCATTGGAACTATTTATTCTTTTTAAATTTTCAATGTGTTTATCTAATTGGTCAGTTTTATTATAAAGGCTTACCTTTAATTTATTTCTTTCAAGATATCGTTTTAGCTTATTGATTTCTGAACCCCCCTCTTTTGTGTCGTAGATAATTATATGACCTGAGGCAAAGGCAAAAGAAGAAAATAAAAATAAAAAAAGATATATGGTCCATATTGTAGATCTTAATTTCATATATAAGATTCAATTATTGTTTTAATTCAATTAAATATCTCTCCAGTTCAAAGGCTGCCAGTGCACCGTCACCAACTGCTGTGGAAACCTGCCTTAATCTCTTTTTCCTTACATCCCCTGCGGCAAATAAACCCTTTGTTTTTGTTGCAAGGTTTTCATCAGTAATAATAAACCCCTCTTCGTCTGTATCCACGAGGTCACCTAAAAACGCCACATCAGGTCTTGATCCAGCATAGATAAAGACACCGTCAACCTTTAACTCTGTTATGTTTTTATCCCTTGTATCTTCTAAAACAATATACTCGATAGAGTCTTTTCCTTTGAATTCAACAGGCCTTTTATTGAACAAAAACTCTATCTTTGAATTCTTAAATGCCCTTTCCTGTAGTATCTTCTGAGCCCTTAACGTGTCCCTTCTGTGGATCACATAGACCTTTTTCACTATATTTGCAAGGGAAAGCCCTTCTTCAATAGCAGCATCCCCTCCACCTATTACTGCAACATCAAGATCTTTAAAAAACATACCATCACAGGTTGCACAAAACGATATACCTCTTCCAAGAAATCTATCTTCACCTGGTATGCCGAGTTTTATTGATTGGGTTCCTGTTGCTATTATGATACCCTTTGATTCGTAAATGTTTTTTTCTGTCTTTACAGTAAACAATCTATCTTTTAAAGAGACCTCTTCAACACTTGCAAACTCTTTTATTTTTAAATTAAATGCCTTTGCATGGGCAGAAAATCTCTCCATAAGGTCTTTTCCAGAAATACCCTCTGGAAACCCTGGATAATTTTCTATCTGCCAGGTATTTATAACAGCACCACCTAAAATTGCCTTTTCCAGCAATAAAGCGTCAATCCCAGCTCTCATGAGATATAACCCTGCTGTCAAACCTGCAGGACCTCCGCCTATAATTACTGCCTCATGAAATTCTGCCACTTAACCTCCTGCTCTCATATTTGAATTAAAAAACTGTCCTTATTTTAAAAAATCTGGTAAATTAATTCAAATTAAATATATAAAAAGGATGCTTTTGAAAGGGCTTTAATTTTGAAACCCCTTGTTTTTAAACTGACCGAATGTGTTCGGCGACTATAGACATAAAAATAAAAAAGAACATTTTTACAATCATTTTTGTTCTTATACTAATGGCACACCCTGTTTTTGCAGACTCAATAGGTAAATTTACAGATATAAGGGGCGATGTATCTCTTGAACGCCTAAAAATGTTTATAAAACCTAAAATAAACGATGTTATTCAGGTTAAAGACCTTGTAATAACAGGGGATTATGGAAGAACCAAACTCATGCTTATAGACAGCAGCCTCCTTACCATTGGAAATAATTCAAAGGTTGAAATAACAGACTTTCTTTTAGATGTGAATCTCAGAAAAGGTATAATCCTAATAAAGGCAGGTGCATTACATACAAGGGCTGAAAAATTTCTCGAGATAAATTCGAGGTTTGAAGTAAGAACACCTACCGCAGTTATAGGTGCCAGAGGCACAGAGTGGTTTACAGAAATAAATGCAAAAGAAGGGACAACAGTTTTTTCAATAGCAGATGTAATTAGGGTCTATAATCCTGCATATCCAAATCAGCCTGTTAATGTAAAAGATGGCTATTTTACTGTTATAGAAAAAGGAAAACTACCAACAAAACCTGAACCCTATTGCCCCTCAGATTTGTATATAATTATGAAAAAATGGGGTGCAGAGGAGGGTTTAAATAATAGAAAATTAAAGGTAAGCGATGAAATTTGTAATAGGGTCAGGTGATATAAAAACTTATTTTGAGGTGGCCTTTGGAGATATACATAAAAAAAATGAAAATTGAAGAAAACAAAACTGACGAAGACATAAAAGATGCCACAGGCGTATATATAGTCAAAGAAAGCGATAAAGAGTTTAAGATTATATGCAGATTTAATAGATTTGGCAGTACAATAAGCCTTTCTGGAAAAAAAGGGACTCTACATATAAACGATGAGACAAATCAGGTAATTAGACAGATTGTAAATCTAACTGACGCATGTGGCTTAAATGTAAAAGAAGAGCCTGTTGAAGGTTTATCTGTTTTTGCCATAAAAGGGATAATATTTGCTGAAAGAGAAAAATCCATAAAAGAATTAATTTTAAAGGTCTGAAAGTTCTTATTCTTGTAGCTTCGTTAAGTCTCTATCTTTTATACAGTGTTGGAAAGTCTATTTCAATAGCCTCTGATGGACAAGAGGGTGCACAAAAGCCGCACTCTTCGCAGAATTCTATCTCTATAAAGGCCTTATCGTCTATGATTGAAATAGCACCAGGAGGACATATGTCAGTGCATATTCCACAACCTGTGCATTTTTCTTTATTTATTGAGGGAACCATTAAATCACCATCCCCAGTCGATAACCGTCATGGATTGCATTATTCAGTCTTCTCGGTTTTTTAGCGTCACCAATAAAATATATCTCCTTAATAAAATTTTTCAAAGGAATGAAATCCCCCGCATTACCCTCTCTTTCTGCAAGAATTAAACCTTCAAAGGGTATTGTGTGTTCGCCTTTTAGAGATTTTATAACCAGTGTATCCTCTTTAATATTTATAATTTCTGAATTTGTGAAGATGTTTACCTTGTTTTTCTTTAAAATCTGAATAAATCTCCATAGATAAAAAGGGTTTACATCCTTTCCAAGACGGCTTCTCTCTTCTATAATTGTAAGTTCCAATTCATTTTGTCTTAAAAGAAATACGGCAGTAGCAAGTCCGATACCAGATCCACCGATAATAACGCTTTTTTTCAATGGGGTTTTCCCTTTCCCTATTATATCATCGTATGTAAACACAATACTATCAGGTATTTCATCAAGTTTTTTAGCCACTGCCCCTGTTGCCACAACTAATGCATCTATTGCCTCATCTTTTATCATATCAGGGGAAATTTCGACACCTGTTCTGATATCGACCCCTGCCCTTCTGCATTCACCTTCGAGATATCTTATAGTTCTTAAAAGCTCTTCCTCTCCTGAATCTACCTTTGAGGCCAGATTTATAGCACCGCCTAATTCAGGTTTTTTTTCAAAAAGTTTAACTATATGACCCCTTTTTGCAGCAATTGAGGCACATTGGAGGCCGGATGGACCACCGCCTATTACTATAATCTTTTTTGGTTTGTCCACCTTTTTAAATCCATAATATCCCCACTGAGGCTCTCCTTCATGGCCAAGGGAGGGCCTTACAGAACACATAATTGGTTGATGGTAATACAATCTGGAAAAGCAGAGGTTACACGCAATGCAGGGGACGATTTCGTCTTCTCTTCCAGAGGCTATTTTGTTGGGTATTTCAGGATCTGCAATCATGGGCCTACATGCCTCCCAGAAGTCTATTATGCCTTCAGAAATGGCCTTTTCCGGGATATGGGGTAAAAACTGCCTGAATGCCATCATAACAGGCACATTAACAACCCTTTTAACCTCTTTTGCCACATATAGCCAGTATCCCATGGGCACATCCCTTGTAATAACTGGAATGGAGGATTCATGCCAACCTATGGTTACGCTCAAATAATCAGCGCCTGCTTCTTCTGCTATAATAAAACTTTCTAAACTCTCCTCAAATGTATTTCCGCCTCTATCATCAAGAAGCTCTAAACCACACAGCCTTATACCTACAGGAACCTTATCTCCCACCTGGGCCTTAACTGCCTGAATTATCTCCACCATAAGGCGGCACCTTTCTTTTATAGAACCGCCGTATTCATCTGTTCTTTTATTTGTGTATTTAGAGATGAATGTTGAAATTAGATATCCCACAATTCCTGAAAGCTCAATCATATCGAATCCAGCTTCAACTGCTCTTCTTGCCGCCTGCATATGGTCTTTTATGGTCTTTTTTATCTCATCCTTTGTTATCTCCCGTGGCTTTTTAAAATAAGAAAGCCTCTGGGGTACATTAGAAGGCATAAGGCAGTAATCGAGATCCACACCACCTTCTCTACCGCAGTGAAGTATCTGGATACACGATAGGGCATTATTTTTTCTTATTACCTCTGCAATACGGGCAAGGCCTGGGATAAATCTATCGTCGTATATGGCCATCATGCCTTTGAAGCCTTTGCCTTCCCCTAACCTGTCAGGATAAGCACCTTGAGTTGTTACTATACCTGCACCACCTTTTGCCTGTGCCTCCATATAAGCTATTTCCCTGTCGCTCACATAGCCATCGCCATAAGGAAAATTCGTTTCCGTAGCTGCGTATTTTATCCTGTTCTTTGTAATGAGATTTCCTATCCTACCTTCAGAGAATATATGGGGGTATCTATCTTTCATTTTGAGTTTTTTAGCACAGTAAAAAAACAATTGTCAATAAAATACCAATCTTGGTAGCATATCTTGACAGTTATATCAAAAGATAATAATCTTTTGGAAATGAATTTTAAAGTCTCTATACCTTTAATTTCTATTTTTTTAATATGTTGTGCCTATACAGGTTTTTCCCAGACAAGACACACAAACTCATATAAACTGGCACTACCACCCTCAGAGGCGGAAGTATTTAAAATATACAAAATCAAAGAAAACGATTTAAAGAGAATTCGGATGCCAAAAAACTACATATTAGTGAAAAGACCTTCTGAACCCATGATTTTTTTATTGGAGATACCAACAAGAGTAGAACCACTGGAACCTGTTGAGAAAAAAGAAGAAAAGAAGGATACTGCAAAAACCACAAACCCATCTCCTGGAGTGGAAAAATTAAATCCCTTCGAGCTCTCAAAAGAATTGAACATAGGCGAGATTAAAACCGGTTTAAAGCAACAGATTGTCCAGGAACTTTTAAATGTAACACACTAACTTTACTTCTTTGAATCTATAATAAGGGTAACAGGCCCATCGTTTATCAAAGCCACATCCATATAAGCCTGAAACACCCCGCTTTCTACTTTTTCCACCTTTTCCCTTGCTTTATCGAGAAATACATCAAATAGTTCCTTTGCCCTGGATGCCTCCATGGCATCGGAAAAAGAAGGCCTTCTGCCCTTTGAGCAATCACCGTATAGAGTAAATTGGGAAACAACAAGCAAACTACCTTTTACATCAATCAGTGATTCGTTCATCTTTCCCTTTTCTTTTTCAAAAATCCTTAAGTTTACAATCTTATCCACCATCCATTTAATATCTTCTAAGGTATCATCTTTTCCAATCCCGAGAAGAACTAGTAAACCATGAGTTATTTTACCTACAATGTTGCTGTCCACCTCTACCTGGGCAGCCTTTACCCTTTGAATCACAGCGCGCATATTCAAACTATGGTTATTTTTCCTGCTCCTTCTCCTTCTTTGCTGCCTCTATTATCTTTGCAGCAATATGGGCAGGCACCTCTTCGTAATGGGAAAATTCCACTGTAAATGTCCCCCTGCCTCCGGTCATGGACCTTAGATCAGGGGCGTATTTTAAAATCTCTGCCATGGGCACAACAGCCTTTACAACCTGGTAATTGCCCTTTGCCTCAACACCCATTATCTTACCCCGCCTGGAATTTAAATCCCCCATTACATCACCCATATTTTCATCAGGAACTATTACCTCTATTTTCATAATTGGTTCAAGGAGTGTTGGATTTGATTGTTCAAGACCCTTTTTAAAACCCATGGATGCGGCGATCTTAAATGCCATTTCAGATGAATCTACTTCATGGTAAGAGCCATCGTATAATGTCACTTTAATGTCTGTGACGGGAAAACCGGCGAGTATGCCCTGTTCCATTGCCTCTACAATACCCTTTTCAACTGCCGGTATGTATTGTTTTGGAATTACTCCTCCTACTATCTTATCAACAAATTCGAATCCTGCACCCCTTGGAAGGGGAGAGAGTTCAAGCCATGTATCTCCATACTGACCTCTACCACCGGACTGTCTTTTGTATTTGCCCTGGACCTTTGCAGTGCCTTTTATCGTTTCCTTGTAAGGTACTTTAGGCTCTTTTAATTCCACATCTACACCGAATTTCCTCTTCAATTTTTCTACTAAGACTTCAATGTGAATCTGACCCATTCCTGAGAGTATAAATTCTTTGGTCTGTTCATCCCTCTTGTATTTAATAGTTAAATCTTCTTCCATAAGCCTTGCCAGGGATGAATTTAGTTTGTCTTCATCGCCCTTTGCCTTTGGCTGGAGTGAAAATGATATAAGGGGCGTTGGTAGCTCTACTGGTTTGTATTTCACAGGAAACTTTTCATCGCATAATGTATCGCCTGTGCCCACATCCTTTAATTTTGCAAGCACCGCAATATCACCGAATGTTGCAAGCCCTGCAGGTTTCTGTTTTTTTCCTACTAGATAGAATATCTGACCTATCCTCTCCTTCTGGTCCTTTGTAGCATTAAGGACTGTCATATCAGGATGGATTTCCCCTGAATATACCCTAAAAAGTGTTAATTTCCCTGCAAATGGATCTGTTATGGTTTTAAAAACATAGGCACTGAAAGGTTTATCTGGACCTATCTCTATTGTTTTTGTTTCCCCTGTTTTTATATCCATTGCCTCAATTTCCTTTTTGAATGTAGGAGGTGGATAGTGTTTTATGATGGCCTCAAGTAAGGGCTGGATACCCATATTTTTTGCTGCAGAACCACATAAAATGGGCACTATTTTTTTCTCCCAAATCCCCTTTTTCAAACACAACTCTATCTCTTCTTCTTTTATCTCTTCTCCGTTTAGATATCTTTCCATAACCTCATCATCCATTTCAACGGCTATTTCTACAACCTTTTCTCTGTATGCATTGGCAGTGTCCAAAAGTTCCTTTGGAATCTCCATAACATCGTAATCACCGGACAAGTCATCCTTGTATACAAAAGCCTTCATAGAGAGGAGGTCTACAACGCCTTTGAAATTCTCTTCTTTTCCAATGGGTAAATGAATAGGTAGTATTGTCTTGTCTGTAAAATTTTTCTTTATGTCATCAACGGTAGCCTCAAAATCTGCCCTTTCCCTATCCATCTTGTTTATAAAAATGCATACAGGTATACCAAATTCATTAGCATAACCCCATACCTTCTCTGTCTGCACCTTAACCCCTGCTACGGCACTGACAACTATTATGGCAGCATCAACGACCTTCATGCACAGTTTTGCATCGGCAATGAAATTATCATCACCTGGTGTGTCAAGGAGATTGAACTTGTGTTTATTCCATTCAAAACAGGCAAGGGATGATGAGATGGTAATCTTTCTTTCAACTTCTTCAGGTTCATAATCCATTAAAGATGTGCCATCGTCTACCCTGCCTATCCTGTTATTTTCCCCTGCAAGAAAAAGCATAGCCTCGACAATTGATGTTTTACCTTCACCTCCGTGAGAAAATATCCCGACATTTCTTATTACATTAGGCTCATACTTTTTCATATTATCTCCTTTCCGCGTTTAAAAACGATAAAATACTGTGAATTTTACATGTCTTTTTCATGAAAATCAAGATTAAACATTGCCTTCAAAATTTAAGTGTATAGTACATTATCCCCATATATTCTTTTATAGAATAGGCAACAAAGGCAATGTTTTCTCCATTGGGCATATAACTTAGCACATTATAATTAGACCTTGAAGCCCTGTATCCTGTAGGATATGGAAGGATATGGGAAAAGTGTTTTTTAAAGAGCTGCACAGACCTTTTCATATGAAACGCGCTGGATATTAAGATTATTCTATTTAATCCTTTTTTTTCCAAGATTTCCTTTACTAAAAGTGCATTTTCATAAGTATCTCTGCTGTTTTCTTCGGTGATTATATCCTTTTCATTAACACCTAATGAAATGAGAAATTTCTTTGCTATCTGCGCCTCAGGTTTCTCCCCGTATACCCGACCACCTGATAGAATGATCGGTTTTCTTTCCATCTTATACAATCTATAAGCATCAACCACTCTTGGTAGTGATTCAGAAGATAACTGACCTTCTCCATTTAAGTCAGGTGCATTTTCGTTTATGCCACCACCCAGAACCACATAGGCATCATAATTTTTTATGGCCTCCACTGGTGGCACTTTGTAAGCGTCTTCGAGGGGAATTATAAACATATCCTTTACAGGCTCTATACTTATTGAATAGAGAACCAATGCAAGGATAATATTTAAAATTTTCCACCTTTTTTTGATTAAAAAGGCAGTAACAATCAATAGTATTATCACTATACCAGGCGGGACAATGCAAAAGGTTACAAGTTTCTTTAAGAAAAATAGCATATTAAAGTATGGTTAATTTATATTATTGCTGGTATTTAACAATGAGTTCTTTTATTTTGGGTATTGCCTCTTTAGCTGCCCTTATGCCTGCCTCCATGAGTTCTTTCTTTTTTGTAAAGTCAAAGAGGGCAACACCTTTTGTGTCAGGCTCTATTACCACATCTGCATAAGCAAGCTTTGGTCTGTTCGTGGCATGCATCATGATATTGATGGACTGACCAATCACATCTACAAAGGACTTTATGTCGTAATTGGTGATATTCTTCAAGAGATTTACTGCTATCACGATATCGGCTCCTTTTGTGTATTTTGCCACATCACAGGCTATATTGTTAGATACACCACCATCTACAAGCATTCTATTACCGAATGTCACAGGTGTAAATATCCCTGGGATCGAAGCAGATGCCCTTATTGCCTTAGCAAAAGGGCCCTTTTCAAGAATAACCGTTTCCCCTGTATTTAAGTCTGTTGCTATGGGATAAAAAGGAATCTTTGTATCTTCCACCCTTTTTACCTTTACATGTTTTTCCACAAATTCTTCAAGTCTTGAACCTTGCCCAAGACCCATTTTAGGTATCGTAAGCATATCAAGGACATCGTTTTTTTCAATCTTAAAGGCAAGATATTCAAGCTGAAAACTGTCAGGATTTGCCGCATATAGCCCGCCTATTAAGCTACCCACACTTGTCCCCACTATCATGTGAATGGGTATCTTTTCCTGTTCCAAGACCCTTATTACACCCACATGGGCAAATCCTTTTGCAGAACCACCGCTCAAGACAAGGGCAATTTTAGGCTCCTTTTTCTTAACTGCCACAGGCGTAGTCTGACAGGCAGTAAGAAAGATTGTCACTATAATGAATAAGATAATAAACTTAATAACCTGCCCTTTGACCCACATAAGGATTGTACACCTTTTCTCTTCCTATGGTGCTTCTCGGTGAATCACCGTAATTATGACCTGGGGCAACAATTGTCTCGTCTGGAAGGATAAAAAGTTTTCTATGAATAGATGCCACAAGTGTCTCCCACGAACCTCCTGCAAGGTCTGTTCTGCCTACCCCACCTACGAACAATGTATCCCCTGTAAAGACAATGCCATTATGGTAAAGGGATATGCTACCCGGTGAATGTCCTGGTGTATGGATTACCTTCAAAGATGTATTACCTATTGTTATATAATCTCCATCGCGAACTGTAATATCTGCAGGGGGTGAAGGCTCACCTCCAAACATATCGAGCATATAAGGAGATTGGTTTATAAGGCTGTAGGCCTCGCTTTCGTGGATTACTATATCCGCACCTGTCAGGTCCTTCATCCTTCTGTTTCCCATGATATGGTCAACATGGGAATGGGTATTAACTATATATTTAATCCTGTAACCTCGTTCATTAGCCTCCCTAAATATCCTTTCACAATCTGCAGCAGGGTCTATTACAAGGGCTTCTTTTGTTGTTTTGCATCCTACAATATAGGCAAATATAGCAAAACTTCCTACCTCCATCTGTTTAACAAACATGTAACCTCCTGAATATAACCTCTTTACCTTTACAAAGATAATCTAATACTTTTTAGTGCTGTTTTTCAATTTTTTTGATAAACTTAAAGAAAAATTTAAAACTGGAGGTCAGATGAGGCCTATTTATATTGAGGCAAGGGATATTCCTGACGCATGGTTTCAATGTATATACAGAATGTTTGACGATTCAGAGGGCATCCATGAATATGTAATAGAAAAAGGCTCATTTGAAGGTCATAAAAGAAGAGAATTTGATCTCATTATGGTTCATATTAAATATCCTGGCACAAGACCTCTAATCCCCGATATCCCTCAAGAACTCGGTGTCCCTGCGCCTACAAGTATGGAATACGTGGAAGAATATCTCCAATACCTGATGACGGATAAAAAAGAAGATAATGAACTCTATACTTATGGAGAAAGGCTTACAAACCCAAAGGTCTTAATAGATGGAAAAGAAGTTTCCATTGGGGTAAGCCCTATTATGGAGGTTATAAATATTTATAAACAGGGAAAATATGGAACAAATCAGGCGATTATGGAGATAGGTATGCCCCAGGATATAATTCTTGAAGATCCACCCTGTCTTAGGCTTATTGATACCCGTGTCATGCATGGCATGCTCCATTTTGTCCTGTATTTTAGAAGCTGGGATTTATGGGCAGGTTTTCCATCAAACTTAGCTGCCATACAACTTTTAAAGGAATACATGGGCAAGGAAATAGGTGTCGAAGACGGCACAATCACTGCAGTCAGTAAAGGTATGCATCTATACGACTATGCCTTTGAACTTGCCCTTAAAAGATTAAGGCGAGAAACTTAAAACTGTTATTTTAAACCCCAAAAAATGCTTTATAAATCCATACCTAATCCTGGGCCATTAATTTATAAATCCCATATATTTTATCCTGAATGACCTTTATATCTGTATTTTCATTTATGATACTTGATACGGTCTTATTTGTAAAAGGGTCTATAATGGTTAAAAATATTGTGTTATCCTCTGCAGGTATCATCTCTACGTATAGTCTTTTATTGTATGTTAAATTAATACCGTAATAGTTAGCGCTGATGTAAGTGTCCTTACATTTATATGCAGTAAAGCTCAAAAGTTCATTTAGAGTTTTTCTTAAGTCTAATGAAGATAACCTTTCTACCTGCTTTAATACACCTTTCTGGCTAAGAAGTTTATTCACAAGACATTCAATTTTGTCTTTATTTACCTGGATATTTTTTTCTGCAAAGACACTTAAATTATAAGTAATCTCCGTTATCTCAGGATATGTATAGGATTCTTTGCTCCAGAGTTCATCAAATATTAAATTTGCCTCTTCCCAGGGCAACTCTTTTTCTGAATCAACAAAGATATTTCTTCTTGTTATTCTATCAAAAAAATTTTCAATACCCATTTTTTCTAAACGACTATCCACGTATATGCTCCATATTTGGTTATACCTGTCTCTAAATCTCGGCTCTTTCTCTTCATCAGGAGCGATTTTGGGGTCATATCTAAACTCTTCTCTTAGAACATCGTAAACATATAAAAAAAGCCTGTAGATTCTCCCGTATAAAAAGGCCTCATCATCCCAGATTTTTAACTTTACCTCAAGAGAATCCCTTTTTCTTTTAATAAAGGCCCTTTCATCCCAGGGTGTTCTTACGTCTTCAAATAATACTTTTTTTACTTTACCGGCTAAATTTAAAGATAAGAGTACTTCTTGAATAGTCGATTCTTTATCTGCCAATTCAAAATTCGCCTTCTAAGTTATATGCCTCCAGCAAAAGCGACTTTGTTTTCATCCACATAGAATCCTTTTTTAAATCAAATGGAGTGGATTCAAGGACCTCAAAAAGATATTTCCTTGCCCTTTCTACATCTCCCTTTTTAGTATTGATTAACCCTATATAATAGGCAGAGGTGTCTTTTACGTTTTTATAAGTTGAAACAAGGCTATCCATCCTTTGCAATCTAACCATTATATATTCCTTATCGTTTAAGGAGACTTTTGGGTCATTTAATATGTGTTCATACTGTTTATGTAAAAGATTAATTGTCATTAACACACTTTTGGTATAATCATAGATCTTGTTAAACAAAATCAGAGATGTTTGAAATTCACCTTTTTTTACTAAATCCTCTGCGGTCTTTAAACTACTCTTAAGATTTGAATCATTTATTGTAACAGAGGATTCTGTTTTATTTATTTTTTGTGGTTGGGTCTTCTGTATTGCCCTTTGCTTTTTTTCTGCTGCTAATAATATAACACTTGAACAAAACAAAAAGACCAAGCTAATTATGAATAATACAAATATTTTTTTAGTTATTTCTGACATATTACATTTCAAATAATTCAAAAAAATTTTAATGGCGGTGCAGGGACTTGAACCCCGGACACTGCGGATATGAGCCGCATGCTCTGACCAACTGAGCTACACCGCCTTTGCCATTTTTCTATATGATATAATTGAGCTTATGTCAATAGTAAATTAAAGAGTTGTTACCTTTTCAATACTTTTATATGTTATGTCCACAAGCTCTATCAATGTTTTTTCGTCAATTGCAAGGGGTGGCATAAGCACGATTACATCTCCAAGTGGCCTTATTACAACACCCCTTTTTCTTGCCTCAAGTATTACCTTTTGACCGATTTTTTCTTTCGGTGCATATGGTTTTTTTGTCTTTTTATTCTGAACCAGTTCTATCCCTACCATAAAGCCTTTCTGCCTTACTTCTCCAATACAGGGTAGCTCAAGAAACCTTTTTAATTCATTGGTCAATAGTTGAATTTTACTTTCTAATTTCTCTATTATTTTTTCACTCTCGTATAGTTCAAGATTTTTCAGTGCCACAGCGCAGGCAAGTGGATTGCCTGTATAAGTATGACCATGAAAAAATGTCTTAAAATCTTCAAAGTTTCCTAAAAAACCATTAAAAACCTCTTCAGTTGTTAATGTTACTGCAAGGGGTAGATAACCGCCCGTGATACTTTTGGAAAGGCACATAAAATCTGGCTTTACATCTTCATGTTCACAGGCAAACATGGAACCTGTCCTTCCAAACCCTGTAGCTACTTCATCTGCAATAAAAAGCAGGCCATTTTCTTTTGATATTTTCCATATGGCACTTAAAAAACCTCTGGGCTGGATTATCATGCCCGCTGCACCCTGCACAATAGGTTCGATAATAACAGCACATACTTCATCCTTATATCTTTTAACAATCTTTTCGAATTCACTTACACAGGCAAGCCCACACGTTTCTTTTTTCAATTTTAAAGGACATCTATAACAATATGGCGATGGGGCCTTGTAGGTTTTAAATAGGAGCGGCCTGTATAAATTATGGAAAAGGTCAATACCCCCTACACTTACAGAGCCTATTGTATCACCGTGATATGCGTTTGAAAACTTTATGAATCTTTTTCGCCTTTTTTCACCTCTTTGCTGCCAGAATTGATAGGCCATTTTTAAAGCAATTTCTACAGATGTGGAACCATTGTCAGAATAAAAAACCTTTGTCAATCCATCTGGTGTAATGTCAACTATTTTTTTAGCAAGAAGAATAGATGGAACATTTGCAATACCAAGGAGTGTAGAATGGCAAAGGGTTTCGGCCTGCGATTTTAATACATCTATAAGCTCTTTTTTTGAATGGCCATGAACCAAAACCCAAAGGGAAGAGACCCCGTCAATGTATCTTTTCCCCTCTACATCTATTAGGTAAAATCCCTCCCCCCTTTCTATCACAAGGGGCTCAGATTCTAAATAATCCTTCATTTGCGTAAAAGGATGCCATATATACCTTTTATCCCATTTTGCAAGAGATTTTTTATCTTCCATATAGCCTCCCAAATAAATTATAAAAGCACTTTTTATAATAAACCTACTTTTTTTCCGGCTTCAATGATACATTGTGCAGCATAGTCCATCTCTTCCTTTGATAATCCCCTTACGATTGTAAGCCTTAACCTCGATGTTCCCTTTGGAACTGTAGGTGGTCTTATAGCCTGAAGAAAAATACCCCTTTGAAGCAATTCTTCCTGCATCTTTACAGCATCTTTATCATCACCCACAACTATAGGGATTATTGGTCCAATACTATCTTTTAGATTAAAACCCGCTTCATTAAGTTTTTTTCTGAAATATTCTATGTTTTCCCACAAAGCATTTTTATACGTGAAATCATTCTTTAATAATTTAAGTGCCTTTAGGGATGCACCTAATGCAGACGGAGGCAAAGCTGTGGTATACATAAATGTCTTTGCCCTATTAATGAGATATTCAATAACAGTACCTTTTGAAAGCACAAAAGCGCCGTATGAACCAAGTGCTTTACCAAAAGTCGCCATCTGAACATCAAAAGCACCTTGTAAGCCAAACATCTCCTCAATGCCAGTGCCTTTTTCTCCAAAAACCCCTGTGCCGTGTGCATCATCAACTATTACGATTAAATCGTATTTCTTTTTTAATTCATAAATTTCTTTTAAATGGGCAACATCGCCATCCATACTAAAAATCGTCTCTGTAACTACAAAGAATTTGCCCTTTCTGCTTTTTTCCTCTTTTATCTTTTCTTCAAGACTGTTTGCATCCCTGTGCCTATATACTACCTTTTTTGCCCTTGAAAGCCTCATACTATGAATAAGACTCGAATGATTCAACTCATCGCTGAAGATTACATCATCCTTTTCTGTAAGTGTTGAAATAATACCAATATTTGCCAGATATCCATTGGAAAATATAAGTGCCTCTGAATAACCCTTGAATTCTGCAATCTCTTTTTCTAACTCTCTGTATAAATCAATACTGCCCGACACACTTCTCGAAGAACAAATACCGGCACCGTATAAATCTATTGCCTCTTTTGCTGCTTTTAAGATTTCTGGATGATTATGCAAAGAAAGATAACTATTTGAGCATAAATTTATACACTCCCTTGAGTTGTATATAATCTTTGTTGTGGAGACAGGTTTTATATACCTAAGTATCCTGTAATTTCCATTCTCCTTTATCTCTTCTAAATAACTATTAAGCCTATCAATCATTTTATCGTCCCCGATATCACTGTTAGTCAACTAAAAAAATAAAATAGTTAACTGCCATATCAAAAAAACAGGGTGAGAATTCTCACCCTGTTAAATGTCCTTTTATTAATATCTATCCTTTTATAACCCTTGGCAGGATCATCTGATGCTGTGGACAAATGGATTTTGGATTCTGATAACAACAATTTGCAAATGCAACGAGATATTTTCTCAAATCACTCATCTTAACAACTTCATCCACCAAACCCATCTTTGCACAATATGCAGGTCTTGACTTTTCATAATATTCTTTTACGAGTTTGTTCATACCAGCAATGACCGGTGCAAGGGGCTTACCTGCATCCTTTTCTTTTACAAGCCTTCTTGCGAATGTTGCAACCGCCGCTGTTTCACCGTGCATGACATAGATTTCAGTTGTAGCTGTGCCAAGGGTGAAGGCATTGTTATTGTTTGCCTGAGGACCAGCCATAATATAATGTGCTGCAGCTGTTCCTTTTCTTAAAACAATGGCCATCATAGGCAAATCGCTCTGTTCAATAGAATAAATGAGTGATTGACCGAGACCAAGGAGTTCTGCTTTTTCTGCATAGTCACCCACATCAATTCCTGTTGTATCCTGAATCCAAACCATGGGTATCCTATCTCTACCGCATAGGCTTACAAACTCATTAACCTTGATAAGGCCCTGTCTGTAGAACTTTCCGCCTATTCCTGGATATGGTGCGTATTCTGGATAACCCTTTGGCATTGGGCCCTGTCTATTTGCAACTATACCTATCAAATATCCGTCGATCTTTACAAGTCCTGTATAGAGTTCTGGACCGTAGTCCGGTCTAAATTCCATGTGTTCGCTGTTGTCCACAAGCCTTGCCATAACCTGTTCAACATTATAGACCATCTTCTGGTTAAAGGCTACTATGCTATATAAATCCTCTGCCGGAAACTTTGGCTCAGCAGGCTGTGCTACCCTAAAAAATGAAGGGTCATAGGCAGGAAGTTTAGTTACCCAGTTCTTTAATGAATTGAGTAAACTTTCTTCTGTTGGATGAACTTCTCTGAAAAACCCTGTATGGTCATAATGGATTTCAACCCTTCCAGGAGGAACTGCTTTAAACTTTCTCGTTGCATCGATAATTGTTTCTGCCATTTCCTCGTCAAAATATCCTTTTGGCGCCATACCGCTCACAATGCCTGCACCACCAACAGCAATATTGCAGTCTTTATGGGCAAGGAGTAAGGTCGGGCTTATACCCTGATAGCCACCACCAGCAGGGTTTGTTCCATATATGGCAGCAAGAACTGGTATACCGAGTTTATTTAACTCTGCGTGTCTGAAAAATGTGGTTCCATTTCCACGTCTATTTGCATAGACCTTTTCCTGCTCTGTCAGTTTTACACCACTGCAGTTTACAAGCCATACAAGGGGACAATGAAGTCTTTTTGCAATATCAGTTACCCTGAGGATATTATCTGCCTGACCTGCTATCCAGGCACCTGCCAATACCTTATTATCAAAACCGATTATTACACACCATCTTCCATTGATTCTCCCAAGACCATCAACGACACCTGTTGTCCCTGATTCCTCATCCATGGGGTCATAGAGCATATGAAGTGGTGCCCATGTCCCTGGATCCAAAATGTAGTCAAGCCTTTGATATACTGTCCATTCACCTCTTTTATTAAGCGTCTCCTGTGGAAGCCCTGCCTTCTTTTTCTGCTCAATTAATTCTTCAATCTCCTTTTCAACCTTTTTAATCTCTTCTGCATTTGTTGGATTTGGCTTTACTGGTTTTCCCCAGTCCTGCATCTTCTCAAAATATGGTCTCATACGCTACCTCCAAGTAGGTTTAAATTTGTTATTATTTTCACAATTATATTTTTAATACAATGTCTTTGTCAACATAAAACAGCAATGTTTTTTAACTTTTATGAAATAATTTCAAGGAACATTTAATGAAAAAAATGTAAAAAATTTAACAATTATTCTTTTTCAAGTCTTTCAAGCATTTCCTTTGCCATTGCATTAAGAAACCCTGAGGGGTTGGAGTTTATACATTCATTTATATGATATAACGCATGAGTTTTATCCCCAAGTTTTTCATATATTTGAGCTGCTATGAAATGGGCTAAGGAATATTTGCTATTTATTTCAAGGGCCTTTTTAATACTCTCAATTGCTTTTTCATATAATGAAAGCATCAAACACACTTCTGCAAAATAGGAATAGACATCGGGATACCTCATACCATTTTCAATTATGTATTCCCCTTCTTTCAATGCGTCTTCGAATTTTCTGAGCATTTTTAAAGTGTAAAAGAGGTTAAAATGGGCTTTCATGTATTTTGGATTTATCTCCACTGCCCTTCTAAAACACCCTTCTGCTTCTTCATATTTATTCAATTTAAGATACAGTGCCCCTAAACTATTATGCAAATCAGGATAGTCTCTATTTTCCAATATATGTTCTTTTACAAAGGGGATAAGCATTTCACATAATGTTCTGTCTTCCTCGGCAATACTCATAATAATAGAAATCATTTCAGAAACATCGGGGATTATCTGAACACCTCTATTAAATTCTGGAATAAGATCAGGAATACCCTTATGAAATAAGCCCGAAATAATCTCTGAAAAGTTTATGCTCGTTTTATCATAAGTAGAAACGGCATTTTTTATCGCATTCATAATCATTGTCAGGTCTTCATCTAAGGGATCTATTTTACACGCCTCTTCAAATTCTTTTATCCCTTCTTCATATTTTCCAGTATAACAATAAAGCGTTCCCAATTTTATCCTTGCATCTTTATAAGATGGATTTATTTCAACGGCACGAGTAAAATTTTCTAAGGCTTTATCAAATTGATTAGAACTGGCATAGGCAATGCCGAGATAATAAAAGATATCTGCAAAATTAGTGTATTTTTCTGAAAGATTTGTAAGTTCTGTGATAGCCTTTTCTAATTCTCCTTTATAAATCTGCACAACGATTAATTTTATCCTGGGCTGTAAATAATTTGGATTTATATTTATTGCATTTTTAAAAGACTCAACGGCTTCATCTATTTTCCCCCTGCCAAGATATGAAAGACCGAGGTTGTAATGTATATCTGCATAATTTGGATGTGTCTTTAGAATACTTTTGTAGACACTTTCAGCAGTATCCCACATCCCGTAATTATGTAATGCTACGCCTAATTTCATTCTTGCAGGAAGGTTTGATGGATCAACCTCTATAACAGTCTTGAAACTATCTATTGCGCTTTTAAAATCGCCCAGGTTATTCTGACATACGCCTATAAAATAATAGAGTTCGTTGAACTGCTGATTATAATGAATAGCCATATTGAATTCGTTAAGGGCCTCTGCGTATTTTCCCAAAGCAAAAAGTATTATGCCGAGATTTCTGTGGGATTGACTTATATAAACCCTTGAAAGGTTATGATGAATGCTCGTGGCAGATGTCTTATCTTTAAGTATCTCTTCAAACTTTTTAATTGCCCCCCTATAATCGTGGGCGTTGAAAAGCTGCATTGCCTCCATATAGGTTTTATTTTTTCCCAAACTGAATAAATTTCTAAAAAAACCCATTATAATGCTCCCTTTCTTGAAATAACGGCTTTTACTGTTAAAAATAGTATCTTAAGATCAAGGGTGAGTGACCAGTTGTCTATATACTGCATATCCAATTTCATCCATTCATCAAACTTAATCTCATTCCTTCCTGTTACCTGCCACAGACAGGTAATACCAGGTATAACAGATAATCTTTTTCTTTGCCATGGTCTATACTATAATACTTCTTTTAATATTGGAGGCCTGGGTCCTACAAGACTCATATCGCCTGCCAGCACATTAAACAATTGGGGCAATTCATCAAGGCTTGTTCTTCTTAATAACTTTCCTATTTTTGTAAGCCTTGGGTCATCCTTTATCTTAAAAACAGGGCCGTCCATTTGATTAAGATGCAATAATTCTGATTGCATCTTCTCTGCCCCCATAACCATGGTTCTGAATTTATACATTTTAAACAATCTGCCGTTTTTGCCTACCCTTTCCTGAATATAAAAAGCAGGCCCCTCTGAATCCCTCTTTATAAGAATAGGTATAACAATCCACAGAGGAATACAGATAATAATACCGATCCCAGAAATTAAAATATCGATCATGCGCTTAATCAGAAGCTTTTCAGGGCTTAACCAGATTGATCTAAAGACAATAAAGTAAGAATTATCTACACTATCAAATGTTATTTTTCTTATATTCTGGACAAAAACATTGGTGTCTAAAACAAAATCTATACCCAGTGTTTTACATCTCAGTGCAAGTGTCTGTAAGTCTTTTAAGTTTTCCCTTTCCTGACATAAAAGCACTAAATCAACGACATTTTTCTCAAGGACAAATATAATATCATCTACAGCGCCTAAAACTTTAAAACCATAGACCTCTTTTCCCACCTCCTCTACCTCATAAGTCAAGAATCCAACAACCTTAAAACCCCATTCAACATGGGCATTAAAAAGCTGTGCTGTATTAATTGCCTTTTTATTTGTTCCTACAATTAAAATATATCTTGTTACCCTGCCCTTTCTCTGAAGCAAATTAATATAAAAACTTATTAACATTCTATCAAAAAACAGAAAGCTACATAGAATTGTTCCATAAATGACAATAAACCATGGGTTCACTCTGAATAGTGGGTTTATGATAAAGAAAATTAAAAAAACAGCAATAATAACAAATAGCGGTGAAAAAATCTGATATAGGATATCTACAGCTTTTCTTTTGTATATATAATCGTTTTTTCTTACAAATTGATTGAAAAAAATGAAAAAAACAACAAGAAATGGAATTATAAATATCGTTTCTTCAAAAAAATAAACCCCTAATTTTAAAAACCAATATTTAATAAAATGTGGATGAAAGAACCATAAATAGAAATATAGACTCAAACCATATGAAACAAAAGTAGAAATAGAATCTAAGAAAAATAGGAGTGGACCATAATACTTTTCTTTTTCTCTTATCATTCAATCATCCACAGCATTTGTATAAAAAACACCGTCAATTGTCAAGACATTATAAGGAATACGTCCTTTTAATGTATTCGATCAGGATATCTGCAACCTTTTTATTTCCTTCTTTGGTAAAATGGCCATCCTTATTTTGATAGTAGTTTATGTAGTTCTCCTTCACAAATATATCAGTATAATCTATGAAATTACAATTAATATCATTTAAATAATCAACAAGGGATTGATGGGGTTTTTTACCAAATTTTTTATATATATGAACGGTGTGCACCACAGGAAATATAACAATTATCGGTATTTCTCCTCTTTTATTCGCCGTATCGATGAATTCATCCACAACATATTTCATAATGGTGATTCCATCCGATTCTTTATTGTAAAGATGATAAAACTTTTTAATTGTTGTCTCGCTTTCATAAGATGGCGCCAGGATATGTCTTGCATAAACAATTGCATAATTTACAAAAAACTTCATGTGTGACATAACAGTCAATGTGGCAGGCCATAACAATCTATTCGGTCCACCTAATTTCTTATAATAATTATACCAATAATCATCCTTTTTTAGTTCATTTAAAAAATTGATATCACCCAATTTCTTCACTTCATCCTTGTTTTTGATAGGATTATCAATAAAAATAATCATTTTATCTCTGTCCAATGAAAATCTGGGCTTCATCCCCACGCCACCCTCTCTATAAAACCCCCACCATTGACACATAAGCCGACCTATATTTTCATCCAGAATTGCGAGGATTGTAAACTTTGTTTTGACCTTGATGTCTTTATATTTAAGCAATGCCTGATCAGTCCCAAAACCTAACACACCGAAATTCAAACACTCCCAGCCTGTTTTTTCTTCAATATAATATTCCCACGTCTCAGAATCTTCAACGCCATCTGCATAAGTATACGAATCACCAAATGCCTTAATTGTGTATTCTTCTTTCTTTGCATATATGCGTCCCTTCCTGTTGCCAAATTGTCCTCTATTTTCTTCAAATGTGTCCCAGCCCCATTTAGGATGGTAGTATTTCTTTGCATACCCTTCAATCTGTGTATTGTCTGGCACTATAAACTCAAAAAATATATTATGTTTTTTCTGAATTATTTTTAGAAAAACATACAGAGAGATGTCTGCAATTAGAAAAAGAACAACAAAAGTAATGAGACTGAATAATATTTTCTTTTTGGTGCTTATGCTTGATGTTTTATCGAGCTCTTTCATAAATGCCTACAAATTATTATGAGCTTAACGAATAGAAAACATTTTAATTCACTGCAAAATCGATTCAAAATATTCTTTATACCTTGCAGCTACAGATGCCCAGGTAAAAAGTTCGTCTGCCCTTTGTTTGGCTAAATTGCCTTTTTGTTCAACCTGTTCGGGCGTTCTTATAAGTTGTTTCAATACCTCTGATAGACTCCCTACCTTTGAATTAAAAGTAAAACCACATCCATCAATAACAGATGTATTGAATGGAACATCAATAACAAGGGGTGCTGTGCCAAGACCCATTGCCCTGAGCAGCGATGGATTAGTCCCCCCTACCTCATGACCGTGTATATAAAGATATGCCTCTGCATAAAGCGTATTCAGCTTTGCCTGATCATCTACCCTTCCGACAAAAAGCACCCTTTCGCTTGCCAATCCCTTAAGTGTCTCCATATAATCCCTGTCATAAGGCGCATCGCCTACTATTACAAGCGGCATATCAACTTCTGATGCAACATATTCACGTATTATAAGGTCGGTATTGTTCTCCTGTTCCAACCTTGCCACTACAAGCAGATAATGCCTTCTCAATAAATTGTATTCCTGAAGCACTGAGTCATCAAAACCAGACGCATTTTCAGCTCCGTAGGCAATGCACACAGAATCCCTGTGATAGTTCTCTATATAATAATCCCTCATTACAGGGTTATCTGTAACGATTGTCTTAATATATCTTGCACATAACGATTCTACCCACTTATAATACTTTCTCGACAATCTTCCCCATTTACGACGTTTCCAGCCCAATCCATCGGTATGGATCACAACCTTTTTACCTAATAGTTTTAAAAATATTCCGATTGGTGCATTGGCCGGATCTACAATGAAAAATATATCGAATCGCTTTGTTATTGCATGAAGTGCAGTAAGAAATGTATGGAGAAGACTCTCAAGCCCCTTTATGCGCCAGGCATTAATATAATAACATCTGACATTTGAATAGTACTGCTGCCTCTTTTCATAGTAGTTGCTCCTGCAATACACAGTAACATCAAAGCCATATTGGTTTACAAGCCTAACAGAAAGTTCTTCAACGAGCGTATCGAAACCGCCGTAGCGTGCCGGAATCCCCCTCGCACCAAGAACAGCAATCTTCATATTCAAACCATGGCCTTTAATCTTTTATGAGAATCCTTACCACGGGTTTTCAAAGTCCTTTGGTGTATATTGGTAATTCCTTTCCTTCCAATACCTCACACCTAAAGCATTCTTTCGCTTAAGGGACATAAAATCCCCGTGTGTTAGACGGTATACAAAGGCAATAGGTGTGAGAAACACAAAATATATTATTGTAAGCACTATTCGTGTGCTTATACTGCCCAGGACTGAAGAAAACTTAAGCCAGATCCGTGCAATTCTAATTGAGAGGGCCCTCAGAAAAATTCCAATAAACAGAAGGCAAAACGCAATGTATAGAAATACACTGATTTTAAAAAACAGAGCGATTACAAGAGAAACAAAAGCGAGTACGGCTATTGTTTCCAGGGCGGTATGTTCCGGGCTCTTCTGATTAGAAATCATAATTCAAAAACCCCTACCTATTAGGTTAAATTCTAAAACAGGGTGTAAATAAAAGGCGCTATTGCCGAGCCGCTAAAGATAATGAGTAGACTGAATAACAGTAGCAGAATTATTATAGGCAACAACCACCATTTCTTTCTTTCTCTTAAAAAGTTCCATAGATCTTTCAAAAAAGACATCAATACCTCCGATAAAAAATCGTAGGGCACATCATAAAACACACTCAATCGATTCCATGCAAATCTTTCTCATCAACCTTTTCCGGCCACTCTGGCTGTTTTTCTTTGTCAAAGACGAATCTGCCCATGACGAGATAATCCATCTCTGTTCTCATAAAACATCTGTAAGCATCATCAGGGTTGCACACAATCGGCTCTCCACGCACATTGAAGCTTGTATTCACAATCACACCATAGCCTGTTCTCTCTTTGAATGTATTGATCAACTGCCAATAAAGAGGATTTGTATCTCTATGAACCGTCTGGAGTCTTGCGGAATAATCAATATGGGTGATTGCCGGTAAATCCGACCGCAGATAATAAAGTTTATCCCTCCACGGCAAGGCATGATAACCTTCAGGGAGGGGTTTTCTTCTCTTTTGTTTCACATCGGCAATAAGGAGCATATACGGTGACGATTTTTCAAAATCAAAATAGACGCCTACGTCTTCAATAAGAACAGAAGGGGCAAAGGGCCTGAATCCTTCTCTGAACTTTATCTTGAGATTGAGCTTTTTTTGTATGTCTGGTTTTCTTGCATCAGAGATAATGCTTCTATTTCCCAGCGCCCTGGGACCCCACTCCATCCTTCCCTGAAACCATCCGACAACCTTGCCCTCATCTAAAAGCCCTGCCACCATCCGGCACAAATCTTCTGTATTTTCAAAATATGTGGAAACACCTTTGTATCTCTTTTCTGTCAACTGAATGTCAAGGTCGGAAAACTGGGGACCCAAATATGATCCCTTCATTTTATCTGTTTTATTGTCTGCTGTGCGCGGTTTGTTAAAATATATATGATAAGCACAATACGCTGCACCAAGTGCGCCGCCAGCGTCGCCTGCGGCAGGCTGGATCCACATATCATCAAAAATGCCTTCTCTTAAAAGTTTTCCATTTGCGACACAGTTTAAGGCAACACCGCCGGCAAGGCAAATATTTTTTGAACCTGTGAGCCTTTTTGCCTCAGCAGCCATTTTTAGCACTATTTCTTCTGTAACCTTCTGGATGGCAAGGGCCAGGTCACAATGTTCAGCCAAAAGTTCACTTTCCGGCTTCCTTACTGGAAAACCGAACAGGTGCCTCCATTTGTTTTCATTTACCATCCTCAATCCCGTTGCATAATCAAAATAATCCTGATTAAGCCATATCGAACCATCATCATTTATGTGGACAAGTTCTTTCTTAATAATATCTATATATTTTTCAACCCTATCCGATTGGGGGTCTCCATACGGGGCAAGCCCCATAAGCTTGTATTCGCCTGAATTAACCTTAAAACCGAGATAATAGGTGAATGCCGTGTATAAAAGACCAACAGAATGGGGGAACTTCAGTTCTTTAATAATCTTTATTTTATTACCTTCTCCATGGCATATTGATGCTGTTGCCCATTCTCCAACACCATCAATCGTTAAAATTGCGGATTCATAAAATGGGGATGGGAAAAATGCGCTTCCGGCATGAGAAAGGTGATGCTCGGGAAAAAGCAGTTTAATCTTGTTCTTGTCAAAGCTGCCTATCGAAGACAGCTCATCCAAGATGAGCTTCTTTAGCATTAGTTTTTCTTTTATCCATACAGGAATGGCAGAGCTGAATGAATTAAAACCCTTTGGCGCAAAGGCATAATAAGTTTCAAGCAGGCGCTCGAATTTAAGAAGTGGCTTGTCATAAAACACCACTGCATCTAATTCATCAACGGCAATACCCTCATTGGAAAGGCAAAAACGCACTGCATTTGATGGAAAAGATGGGTCGTGCTTCTTCCTCGTAAAGCGCTCTTCCTGCACAGCAGAAAGGATCTCGTCATCCTTAATTATCGCCGCTGCTGAATCATGATAATAAGCTGAAATACCTAAAATATACATAACATACCTATTTGCATAGATTTGTAATAACACAATGAAAGTTAATTATCAACATTTAAGCATTTAAAATATTTTAAAACATCTGATATGTTATTTTGGGTTATAAACAACAAGTCTGTCCCTTTCAACCTCCTGGTAATACGTGATATCCGGTAAAAGCTCGAGATTGGTTCCAAAATATTTGTTTAAAAGAATCCTGAATGTATTAACGGAAGTCATACCATCATAGAAAATGTTTTCTTTCATATCAGGCAAATATACAGCATTTAATATACTCGTTCGTATTTTCATACGTCTCTCTTTGTCTTTAATAATAATATCTGGCCCATGGTCGCCCTGGATAATAATAATTGGTTTCTTTTCTTTATAATGCGATAAAATGTTGTCTATAATTTTCTCTGCATGCATATTTGTATATAGAAGTTGCTCAATAAAAAGTCTTTCCACATTTGATGAAAAAAAATCAGGTATATTTCCATATCTATCAAACATATACGGGACATGGGGTATAATGATGTGTTTAAAGTAAAATATAGGTTTTTTAATATCCTCATAATTAATCCACGATTTTAGATTCAAAATAGCATATTCGCGCATTAAAAAAGTAGAGACATAATTTGATAAATATGGCGAAACTAATATGGTCATATATAATAATTTGATATTAAATTCGATAGAAAGAAATTTTTTATCTATAACAGGCGTATCTAAATACTTGTTGTATCCCATTGATTCCAGATAAGATACCAAACGACTGTTTTCTATCCTTTTTTTTAGCCTATTATAGAAATTCTCATTTTTTTTAAACATATAAATACCATTTTCTATTTTTTTCATAGAAAGATAATTTAGATTCAATGTAGCAGGGATTGAAAATAGAGTAAAGTTATAGTTACTGCGACTACTTTTAGTAATAAAAAACCCCTTACTTTTAAGGCGGTTTGTAAAATCTTCATTATTAAAATTAAGAATATCAGCCATGCACTCCTGATTTGGATATGAATCAAGGACAATGTAATAAATATCCGGTAAATGGATATTGCTTGAAGACTGATTATGGTTTTTGAATCCATAAAATATGTCTTGTTCTTTTTCAGGAACATCGTGTTTGATGTTATATAAAACACTTAAAGTGCTTATAGATAAATTTATAATGATAACTGATAAGACCGCCAACCCTGCTAAATTAAGAAAACGAGAAACTTTTCTTGAATTAATATGCTTATTGAACAAAAAAAATAACAATACAACTAAAAAAATAAAAGTATATATGATAATAAAATATCTAAACCGGAAGAATTTTAAATCAATTTTTTCAACAAAGCTAAAAAATGGACCGAACAAAAAAATTAAAAAAATTGTAATTGAAAAAATAACTGCTGATTTATATTTATCATGAAACATCATGTTCAAGGTAATCAAAGATATGACAGTTACACATAAAAGAACGATAACAGGTTTTACAAGCACAACAGGCGGATATTCATTGAAATTTATACTGTATAGGTGAATTACAGGTAAAAGGGCAAAAATAAAAGGATGGATTACAAACTTTTTTTTGAGATTGTTTAATACTGTTTTAATTGCCTCTCTCCATAAGATACAGTGTTCTTTCAGATTCTATAATATTAACAATTTCTCTGATTATAAAGCGCTTTGAAAAGGCCTTTTCAAAATTATCTTTATTATAGTCATGAAAAATATCATCCCTCGCTGACAATAACTTGATAACCTGGCTATCTGTTTTGGGAACAAATTCTGTTATAAGAAACCTACAGATTTTACTAAAAAATTCTGCAATGTTTTCAAAAGGCACATTGTTAGTAATTGCCAAGTGATGAATAAGGGCAAGCGCCATAACTGTATCAGCTTCACAACGTTCAAAAAACGGCATCCTTTCTTTATTCTGCCAGCCAATGCCGGGACTGGGGTTTGTCAAATCAATTAAGAGCGGTATAATATTTTTTTCATTGTTTTTGACACATTCCAAATAATTCTTTTCAACACAAGCCGGGTCAGCATCAATAGAAATAACCTTTTTTGCCTTTTTAGCTATTAGCCTGCTAAAAAGACCCTCATTTGCACCAAGGTCCAAAACAACTCCTGGCTCAAATTTTGAAATCATCCATTTTATTGCATCTTTTTTATGCTCCAAAGCCCTTTCAGTATAGTTACTGAAATCACAATAATTAACCCACTCTGTGCCACTTGGTCTCCAAAACAATTTTTTAACAGAAGATTCCAAATTCTCGATAATATTCATTAACGAAGATTTGCTCAATCTATACTTATCCCTGTTGATTATTCGGTTTTCAAACCTTTTTTGACTGCGGGCATGTAAATGTATATGTAATAAGAGACCAAGTATAAAGCGGCTTTTCTGCGGAAGCAACAAACGAACCAGATCAAGCGGTATACCATCAATATATACACGTAATAATTGACTCAATCTAATATCTTTCAAACTCATTAAAGATAGAGGCCCTAAAAAATGCTGGCAGAACTGTCTGTATACAACCCAAGGCCTGCCTTCTTTATATTTTTCAAATGACAATGTATCAATAAAAATAGGCTTTCCATTTTTGAATTGAACATTATAGGCACTGCAATCCTTTAAAGTCATCCCATAATTAAGCGCGGTTTTCTGAATATCCAACGTTAAAAGGGCAGCATGCTTCAATTGGCTGAAACACCACTCGTATGGATAAGAAATAAAATCTATTTTTTCAGGCCTTATTATTTTATACGTATCTGCAAATGGCAATTCATCAAATGTAACCTCTTCATGTTCAACCAATTGTCCTTTGCTGCAAAGGTCTTTATAAAGACCTGATTCTATCAAATGGTCATAATTATCCCTGTAGCTATAACTTATTCTTCTATATAATTTACCATCATATAAAAACAGATTACCGCCAGGATCTTTAAAAGATGAAGAAATGTTTACAATAACACCCATTGATATGATTGGTTATTTTTTCTTCGTAAAGAGATTGCAGATCTTTTTCCAATAACGTTTTAAAGCGTATATCCCTGCCAAAATAAATCCTATTAATATCTGAATGATATAGCTACCTGAGCCAGGGTCAATGTAAGCAAATGCAGAAAAAACAAATATAAATTGGTATAGAAAAAGAAAAACAATTAAATGTGCCACATCACTCCATGTTAAAAAAGATTAAAATATCAAAAAATGCTAAAAACCAAAATTAAATTTAAAACAGTTTTTTATGGTGATTTTTAAATCAATTCATAGATAAGATATTCGTCATTTTCGAAAATTTTCCTGAAGAAATGCGACTTATCAATATCATATCTAAATTTTATACGATAATCATGTTCCATATCGTTTTTATAAACCACAACGTATTTAAATCTATGGTTTACTATGTCATCAATATTGTAATTTACAACCGTCTTTCTGTTTGTATAAAGCCTTAATGCCCTTGGCTTAAAAAAGACAAGTTTATCGTCGGGTTTTGTAAAATTTATTATAAAATTTATCATTTCAGTTGCATTTTTAGAATAAGGCCCTTCATGGGTATACCTATTCTCTTTGTAAACCTTTCTTATATAATTAACATCTCTTAACAAAAAACTGAATATCAACGTTGCCATTATAAAATACATCGCACCTATGCAAACTTTTTTGTATCCCCTATTTAACTCAAGCATATTAAATTCAACAAAACCTTTCAAAAAATAGTAACAATAAAAAGGCAAAATAAATAAAATGTAACGAATACCCTGTGTGGTAAAAGGAAAAACAAGTAAAATTAATGCATTAAATATCATAAACATAGCAAAGGGATAATCCTTTTTAATATTTGCTATAAACCCATAAAAAGCAAATGGCATTGAAAAAAAGTAGATGAACTTAAATATGGCTTTAGAACTAAAAAATTCAGAAGGAAGTATTAAATAGTATACAATATTTTTTTTGAGGGTGGTTATAATATCCTGATTTAATAAAACATAAAAAAAATATTCAAAATTCTCATAAAAAATTATCCCTTTAACTGACATACACAGTGCTATTATGACATAAGGAATCAAATGGAAGCATTTTTCTTTTAACAATATGTCTCTTTTATTTAATAATTCTCTGTATTCAACAACATGGCACAAAAAAAGAATTAAAAATAGTATAATTCCTTGAATCTTAATAAAATAAGCAAAAAAGATTACAAATCCAAGTATTACAAAACTTATGTACCTGTTTATGAAAAATCTTTTTTCAATTATATAAAGCTTAATCAACCACATCCCTAAAAGCGTGAAAAACAAAAATGGCACATCAGCCAATACATTTTCTTTAAAGTAGAAAAAAACTGGGTTTAACGCAAACATAGTTACTATTAATAATCTTAATCTTTCATTTAATATGCCCTCAAAAAGAAAAAATAATATAAACAATGACGCAATGAAAAATAAAAAAATGTAAATCTTCATAGCTAATATATTAAAACCAAAAATCTTATATACTGGAGCCAATAATATTGGAAAGCCCCATGGATAAAGGAGAGGGCCATGCAATTCCGATGAATATTGTTCTAAAAACCTTTGCTCCTCAATTAAATTATCAACAGAATTTTCTATAAAACTTTTTGTTTGGGCAATATACAGTGCAAAATCATCACCCCAGGTATGGCCCCTTTTAAATGAAATAAGATTCAAAAAAATGGAAAGGGATATAATAAATATCAATAAAATCTTTGTGGTTATCTTAAATTTTTCCATAAAATAAAGTCTTGGCTTTTATATAAAAAATAAAGAATAACGATATAATTTTTAAAGGAAGCTTTTGGATTCCACTGGCATTGTTTATTTTTTTATATATCTCCATTTTATTATCGCATCAGCTGCAAGTGTGGTTGCAAAATCATTCCAGTGTGAATTTTCCAGATTTACCCATAGTTTAGAAGGTCTATAAGGACTAAATACTGGAAATAAATCAAAAAACTCAATCCCAGATTCATTGAAAAACTTTTTAAGTGCTTCATGCATTTCTTTATAGGGATATTTTTCATTAAGAACTGTTAATGTGGGAATAATAACATAAGAAAAAGTAATATTATTATCTTTACAGAAATCCCTCATCTTCAGTGCATAAATTTTAAAGTTCTTCCAGCCAGGTTTTGAATCATCGAGGTTAAAATAATCAGGGGGTAACATAAACTTAGGGACACCAATAATTTCAACAATTCTATCTTTATAAAGATAATATAAAAATGCAATAAAATGGGATCTTGACCTCAAAAATTCTTTAATATTCTGCCTCCAGCTTACGGCAACCCTTTTTTCAGTGCCTTTTTCTAATGGCCTATCCTCGATGATATCGTTTGTAAAAAAAAACACAATAACTTCAGAGGGTTTATAAATTGGGGCTAATTTGATTAAAAAATTATATTCGCTCTCTGCGTTTCCACCGCCACCACCACCATTTACAACCTCTACATTATAGCCGATTTCATTTAACTTTTTCTCCAATTTTGTTGTTACAAGGCTTTCAACGGGCAAGCCATCGCCCCAGATAAATGAATCTCCTAAAACGAGTATAGTTTTTTCTGCCTTTGGTCTTTTATTTAGCTCTCGTTCCCTTAATCCAATGGAATTTGTTACATATTCTACCCCTTCATGCACAACCCTTCTGTTTCCATCTTTAATAATAATACCTACATGTTCACCTTGTGGTTTATAATCCCATAATAGCATGGTTATCCCTTCAGCAATAAAAAAGAAAACGGCAATGGAGATTATCATTAACAAAAAATTTTGTATTAAAGCCTTCAACTTCATTTTAAATTAAGTTTCCAAATTTATCTTACAAGGTTGTTTTGACAATATCTCTTTGTATTTATTATACTCTAAAAATTATATGTATAGCAAAAATTATATACCTGAGATGCAGCTGACAAGGGGTATCGGCATTCTTCTTGTTACCTTTGGTCATAGTATCCCTTTAGACAATGCGTATCCTTCTGTGTTTAATTTTATATATTCTTTTCATATGCCCTTATTTTTCTTTCTCTCAGGGTTTTTTGCCCATAAAATAGTTAATTTTGATTCTTTATCCGGATGGTTTAAATCTATCAGAAAAAATACATTTAAATTTATAATCCCTTACTTCATAATAAGTTTTACCTTTGCATTGATAAAACATTTCATGCCCCACATGGTTAAAAGACCGGTTGTATGGCATGAAATAATTTACTATATCACATTTTATCCCTTAAAGAACCCTGCCCTTTTTCTATGGTTTCTATACCTTATTATAATCATGAGGATAATCACACCCTTTATATTTAAACTCAATCCATTACTTTTTTTTATCTTTCTTTTGATTTTTCAATTTTTCCCTGTTGATTGGGAGATCTTTGGTGCAGGTTGGTTATTAAATTATTTAATCTACTATTTTATGGGTATTCAAGCAGTAAGATTAGAAGATGTATTTTTTAAAATAATGAAAAAAAACTGGATTACCCCTATATTTTTTATTATTTTTATAGCCTCTTATGTGGTTTTCCAGCATTTAAGATTTCCATTTTTAAAATTTTTTACTGCATCCTTTGGAACATTTTTTGTTATCTCTTTATGTTTCTCATACAAAAAGATTCTGCCAAAATACATACTTGAAACATTAGGCTCCCATTCTTTACAGATATACCTTTTACAATTCTTTTTTATATTTCCCATTGCTTATTTCATGAAAAAGATACAGTTAAGTGATGAAATTGTGATAATAACAACATTTTTTGCCGGCTTGATATTTCCTCTCTTTATTACAAAATATATCTTTTCTAAAAGCAAAATACTTTCTATTTTGTATGGTGGAATTGACAGATTTAAATGAAAATAAAAAAATTAATTGAATTTGATCATTTTCTTATAGCAAGATAGCCCCAGGTATATGCATTGGGTATTGTATCATAAACTGTGAATTCACACATGGCTGGATACCAGTATATATCAAGAAAGTTTTCAATAACAGGCCAATTAATTAATTCAGGGTAACAATGTTTGCTTGCCTCTTTAAAGAAATAAGATTCTAATTGGCCAAAGACATTAGGATCCAATGGACCATACACAGTTATCCCAGGAGGGGGTAATTGATTTGTTACCCGAGAATCAATGTGCATAATATTCTTCGGATTTTTATGCCCAATGCCTGTTGTATAGCAAATATTTAAGGGATTTGCCCCAGCACCTGTCTGGGTTGCAAGGATTATAGATTCAAGATACTCTTTATTTCCTGTTTGCACATGGGCACGGATGATACTTTTTATATCAGGGATCGTAAATGTTCCTGCAATTGCTGGTCTCCAAGGGTTCCGCATCCATTTAAACGCGGTTTTTTTCTGGGCATCCATCAATATCCTTGCCTCATTTAATAATGCCTTTTTACATCTTTGAACTATTGAATGCTCAATGTCTTTACCTTTTGTATTAATATAGACCCATGCAGCATCGGCCTGATCATGACTGTCGTATCTATATAAAAATTTCTCTTCCTTTTTAAAAACTGTAGTTTCTAAAAAAATATCGTGCCATCTTTTATCACCTGTAAGTCTAAAAAGCTCAGCCGCTGCGAGGTTACGCGCATCCCTTACTTGATAAGGATATGGCCTTTTTGTATTTTTCATCTCTTTTTCAGCCCAATCCATTGCGGAAATGGCACTTTTAAGATAAGTCTCCCACATCTTCATATTAAATTTTTTCAACACGTATGCAGCGTATGCTGAAGCACCTGCATAAACAAAAGAAGAGTAAGGATCAGGATCGAATGCAAATACCATCTGTGATTCCTGCCAGCTTGCTTCACCGTATTTTGGGTGATCTTCAGACTCTATTCCACCTCTTATAGCACCTTCAGGGGTTTGAAGGCGTTTGAAAAAATCTATGCCCCATAAGGCCTCCCTTATGATATCGGGAAAATCCTCCTTTGATCCTGGTATGTTCATATTAAAATTCTTAAAAAATTCTGGTGAATACTCAAACAATTCAAAAAGATACCTTGCAGCAATGAGGTGTGCTATGCGTCTATCCCAATCTCCTGCATCACAGTATCCACCCCAGGCATCTTTAACTATATTCTGTGTCTTACCTCTTAATATCTTTGCAAAGCGGTCATCATCTTTTTTTAAATCAAATTCCACATCAAACAAACTCGTTTTTGTGGCATAAATTTTCACCCCATCATCGGGGTGAAAATTTCTCGGTCTTTTAAAGTCAGTATAAGGAGGTCCAAGCTCAATACCGCTTCTTTGGTGATAAAGAAAGCGAGAGGCTACATAAAATGCCTTTGCCCAAACATCGCTGGCAATCTCAAAGGGGTAAGAACAACCTACATCTTCAACATATACCCTGTATGTTCCTGGGGTTTTAAATGCACTAAAATCCATTATATATACATTTGTGCCGTTGAAATTATTACCATAGGCATTTTCATCTTTTTCCAATCTACTTTTTGCCAATTTAACCTCGCCTTTAAAAACAATATCATCATTTTTCTCATCAATAAGATAAAAAGGTGTCTTTTCTTTAAAATCAACTGACCCACCACTTCCCATCCATAAAGAGAGAAATGCTATTTTTGCCGGGTCATCTGGTCTGAAACCAATATGGCTTACATGCACTGCCTCACTTCTCATCTTTTTTGGATTATAAACAAAGGTATATTCAGGAACATTTAATTCCTTAAAGTTAATAATATATTTTTTATTGAGCTTTAGAGGTTTAACTAATTTAAGATAAATCGTATGTTCAAGGGGTGATAAAAATCCCGTATCAATCCTTGCAAAATCAGTTGGTTTTGTCTTACGAAAAACTGCATATGGCTCTCTTTCTGTAGAAA
>Ga0209508_1000111_pt1 | contig 96156 bp, 81 predicted proteins | sample AD_UKC129_MetaG_FD_184427 | JGI IMG/M metagenome (GOLD analysis project Ga0209508, IMG submission 184427) | Active sludge microbial communities of municipal wastewater-treating anaerobic digesters from Canada - AD_UKC129_MetaG (SPAdes) (version 2) | ecosystem: Engineered > Bioreactor > Anaerobic...
ATGCTGGGTGAGGTTTATGAGGAAGATAAAGGCCGCGGCTTTATCCTGAAAACTGCTTCTCTTACCAGGTGAGCCAGAAAATGTTTATCCCTTTAAGAGTTCATTCAGCCTTTAGCCGGGGAGAAGGTAGCCTGACCCTGGAAGAACTGGTGCAGTTTGCAGCGAGAAATCGCCTCCCGGCAGTTGCCCTGACCGATGTGGCTGCTTTTTACGGCTGGGGTAAGTGGCAGGCTCTGAGCGAGGGGCGCGGTTTTAAGCCTGTCTTTGGCTGCGAACTCGAACTGGATTTTCCGGCTAAAGGCAGCCGCTATGTTTTTCTCATCAAAGAGAAAAAAGGCTACCACCGGTTGCTTGAGATTTTTAACCGCCGGGAGTTTCTGGAACCAGCTGGACTCGCTACCATTTTTATCCTGCCGGAAAAGTTGCCTGTGTCCGAAGTGGAGCTCGAAGAGTGGGTGAGTTTTATTCGCCAGATTGAGGAGCGGGCTCCTGATGATTTTTATCTTGGCTGTGGACTTAACAATTTGCTTAGCGGCGAGTGGCTCTCGGCGAAGGCGAGGCTTCCTCTTCTCTGGACCGAGCCACTGAAATTTCTGACCAGCGGGCCGCGCCTGGTTCTCCTTCGGGCAATAGAGAAAAAAATTCCTTATCCGCCAGAACTTAAAAGGCTTTCACCACTTCTCAGGAATTCTGGCCCGGAACAGGAAAAAATTGCTTTAAAAAAATATGGCGACCGGGTCAAACCAATTTTTCGCCGCCACCAGGAGCTTACCGAAAAAATAGATTTCTCTTTTAAAAATATTGTTCCGCCTCTTCCGCCTGATCTTTTCCCTGTTTCCCTGCGTCAGGTGATTAATGACCGGTTATCCAGGCTGAAAAATCTCAGCTGGGAAGAAAGAGACCGGGCGGTGCGGGAGCTTCAGGTCGTTGAGGAGAGCGGTTTTGCTCCTTATTTTCTTGTTGTTTGTGATGTGGTGGAATTTGCCCGCCGCCAGGGCATTTACCACAATCTCCGTGGCTCGGGAGCTTCTTCCTATCTGGCCTATCTTCTGGGCATTTCCCGTCTTAATCCGGTGGAGTATGGCCTTTATTTTGAACGCTTTTTAAACCGCGGCCGGCCAGATCCACCTGACTTTGACCTTGACTTTGACTCGAGCCGCCGGGATGAAATCCTGGAGTATGTGCTCAAACGTTACGGGACAGGAGAAACCGGTGCAGCTTATGTCTGCAGCCTGAAGAATTACCGGGCCCGCTCGGCCCTTTATGAAACTGCCCGGGCTTTTGGCATCTCGCCGGAAGAAGCCAGGACAATGAGCAAGCGGGTGCCGATGTTCGCCGAGCCTGATTATTTGCGGCAGATGCCACCTCAGGCCGGTTGCCTGGACATCTGGAGACTGGCTTCTGAACTAACCGGTGTTTTCGCCGAGATTTCCCTCCATGTCGGAGGTGTAATTTTGACCCCGGCACCAGTTGACCGCTACCTGCCGCTTGAAAAATCAGCCAAAGGACTCCTCATGTGCCATTATGACCGGGACACGGTGGAAGAACTCCAGCTTATTAAACTTGACCTTCTTTCTACCCGCGGGCTGACGGCTATAGCCGAGACCAGAAAAGCTCTTCATCTTGAGCATCTTCCGCCTGCTGATCGCCAAACTTTTACTCTTCTCCGCGAAGCGAAAACAATTGGCTGCTTTCAGGTGGAAAGTCCGGCCATGATGAATCTTCTCCGCCGGATGAAGCCGGACAACCTGGGCGATTTAATCCATGCTCTGGCTTTAATCAGGCCGGGCCCGACTGAAAGCGGAATGAAAGAAGCCTTTCTCAGGCGCCGCGAGGGCAGAGCTTCTCCTCCAGACCCGCTACTGGCTAAGATTCTTCCCGAAACCGGCGGTCTGATGTTTTATGAAGAGCAGGTGATGCAGGTAGCAGAGAGGGTGGCTGGTTTTCCACCGGAAGAAGGAGAGCTCCTGCGCCGTCAGCTAAAAAAGCGCCGGGTGGATGAAGTCTTGCGCCGGAAATTCTTTGACCGGGCTGTAAGTCGTGGCTATGCTCAAGCCGAGATTCAGGACCTGTGGCAGAAGATGGAAAAATTTTCAGCCTATTCTTTTAACCGGGCTCATAGCGCCTCTTATGCTTTGATGGCTTATGAAACTGTTTATCTTAAAGCTCATTATCCTCTGGTCTATATGGTGGCGGTACTCAATGCGGCCGGTGGTTACTACCAGCTTCCAGAATACATTGAGGAAGCTAAGAGGCTGGGCTTAACCATCCTTGGCCCGGATGTCAACCGCAGCGGTTATCGCTTTGAGGTCGAAGGGAAGGCGATCAGAGTTGGCCTTGGTTCCATCAAAAATCTAACCACCAGAAGCCTGGAAAAAATCATCAACGAGCGGGAGAGAGATGGTGTCTATTTGTCGGTGGAAGATTTCCTGGGGCGGGTAAAACCAGGTCAGAGCGACCTGCTGGCTCTAATTCAGGCAGGAGCTCTTGATTCGCTTGAACCAAATCGCAGCCAGCAGGTTCTCCACTATTTTCATGGTGTCTCCGAAGTGGAGGTAGCTGACATCAACGATGAGGAGAAGAAAAAGCTTCAGCTGGAAAAACTGGGCTTTCTGCCGGTTGGCGACCCGCTTGAGCTGCTGGATGGCCGGCGGCCGCCGCTGCGTGTTGCTCATCTCAGGGAATTATCCGGTCAGATGGTCGAACTGGCTGTGCGGGTAGTAGATGCCCGGGAAATCAGGACCTCGCGCGGTCTGACTTATTTTTATCTCTTTGAAGATGAGAGCGGGCAGGTTGAAGGCGTAGGTCAGAGGAAAGCCCTGGCTTTTGGCTCACCTCCGGTGTGCTTTCTTAGAGGAGAAGTGAGGCTTCAGTCTGATGGCTGTCCTCGCCTTATAAACTGTGCCTTCTTCCATAGCTTTTAAACCTGGGGGAAAAACTCAGGGGGATCCTGGAAAGATGAGATGAGCCGATAAAGATAACAGAAGCTTCTATTCCTATGCCTTATTTTCCTGATTGGTCTTTGCCAGACCATTGATACAGGACACCGCCACTTCTCCTGACCTGAAAATTTCCCATTAAAGGACAGGTGTCCCTCAGAATGAACAGCGCACTTAGCAGGAATCTGGGCAGATTGGGGAAATTTCTCTGGCACAAAAGTTGCTGATTTCAGGGCAGAAAGGTTTAAGATAAATTCATACATTCTTAGATGGGTGAAAATGAAGCTTGAGGTCTTCAGGGCTTTATCAAGAGGGGGAGTGTCGGCCAGGAATAGGCGTTCAAGCTCGCTGATCGTAATTATCCTTGTGGCCTTCCTGGTTGTTGGCATTTTCGTTTCCTTGCTGCCTGACATGGGGCAAGGGCAGGAAAAGGTCAGGGATAACCAGCAATACCAGGTCAGTGTCATCAGAAAGCTCATCTATGTCATGGTGACTGATGATAAAGGCCAGCCGGTAACTGACCTGAGCAAAGAAGACTTTATTCTTTATGATAATGGTAAGGAGAAGCTGCTGACCGAGTTTGAGAATCACACCATGTCTCTCCCGGCTGAAAAGAAAGGACCCGAGCCTGTCGTCGAAAATAAGCCAGAAGAGAAGGTACCGGCCCCGCAACCTCTTCTAAACCGCATTTTCCTCTATTTATTTGATTTAGTGTTTACTGATCAGGGAGGATTTAAATTAGCTCGGGAGGCGGCGCTTCGCTCTCTTGAGAAAGAGCTTGAGCCGGACATGCTGGTTGGGGTTTTAACTTTTTCTGGTGGCCGCGTTCTCAATGTTCTGCATCAGCCTGACCGTGACCGGGAAGGAGCACGACGGGCGATTGAATCTATTCAGGCTAAAGATATTATGCCACTGGCTCCGAGCCGCTTCTTTGATTCGCAATTCCAGATCGCAACTTCCGGAGCTGCTTATGATTCATATTCACGCTCGGGCCCTGGCCGGATGTCCAATGATGTAATGGCGGGCAAGATCGTATCTTCTAACTTCATCTGGTCAATGCAGTCTCTTGCCCAGGCACTGCGCTATATTCAGGGTAAAAAAATCATTCTTCTTTATTCTAACGGCATCCACCCAGCCTATATAGGTCGCGGTGCCTATGTTGATAACGGCAACGCTCATCTGGGGCGAGATTATGAACAGCTCTGCCGTCAGTTAGCTGATGCCAATGCCTCAGTCTTTCCGATTGATACTGAAGATAATTTCTATTTAGCGTACCCTGAGACCGCAAAGGGAATACCTTCCTTGAGAGAGATGGCTTCGAAGACTGGAGGCCAGTACGCCGGGACAATCTATGCTGCTCCCAACCATATTGAGAAAATTGAGACTCTGACCGGTGCCTATTATGTTCTTGGTTATCCTGTTCCGGAAAGCTGGGACGGCAAGTATCATGAAATCAAGGTGAAGGTCAAAAGACCCGGCTGCCGGGTTATCTTTCAACCTGGTTACTTCAATCAGAAGCCCTTTTCTTCCTTTTCAGAGCTGGAGAAAAAGATTCATTTAGTTGATGTTGCTCTTTCACCCAAACCACTCTCTGGTGAACCGGTACGGTTTGCTATGGAGGTTCAGGTTAAATCGCCTGCGCCACCCAATAATATTCGGATCATAGCCAGGCTCCGGTTGGAGGAGCTGGGGGAAGTTGTCGGTCCGAGAGTGGAAGCAGTCAGTCTTCTTTTTGACCAGCTTGATCAGATAGTTGACAGCCGGCGTGTTGAGCTTGATCTAACGAAACCTGAGTATCGCCAGAAACCTCTCTCCATTCAGAGTGAACTTTCATCTAAACCAGGAACTTACAAGTGCCGGTTGGTCATAAGGAATATGGAGACAGGCAAATCAGCTGTAGCGGCAGCTTCAGTCACCATCCCCGGGCCTGATAAAAAATGACACCTAAATGGGGTCGGGCCAGCGCATTTCGTATATAATCAATGAGATAGATGCTTAAGGGACGTTGAGATATAGATCGCGATTTGCTCTAGGACAGGCGGCCACCTCATTGGATCGCGCACCTCAGAGAATTATCCGGTCAGGTGGTCGAACTGGCTGTCCGGGTGGTAGATGCCCGGGAAATCAGAACAGCTAAGGGGCTGACTTATTTTTATCTTTTTGAAGATGAGAGCGGGCAGGTTGAGGGCGTTGGCCAGAGGAAGGCTCTGGCTTTTGGCTCGCCTCCGGTGTGCTTTCTGCGGGCTGAAGTGCGGCTTCAGTCTGACGGCTGCCCCCGCCTTATAAGCTGCGCCTTTCTCCATAGCTTTTAAACCTGGGGGAAAAACTCAGGGGGATCCTGGAAAGATGAGATGAGCTGATAAAGATAACAGAAGCTTCTTCTCCTTCGCATTTAGTTAGCAATTTAAATGGCTAATCCATTCTCTTTTTTCAAAAGTTATTTTACAGTAAGAATTTAAGCATTTTGGCTCTGCTCATAATTATTATGTCGGTCTCTAGTCTCGGCTGTCCAGCACATCAGGACGAAACCTTTCTACTCCTCCATCCTCCCTGGATACTATGTCTTAACCTGAATGAGAAAAACATTTGACAGCGTCTTAAATAAGTCGTTTCATTATAGTAATGATAAAAAATAAAAGATGAAGCATATTCAGACCTCGTCAAAAAAATAACCATCAGAAAGGAGAAAGTTATTGAGAACTTATTCAGCAGGGGTGAGACTTTTGTCTGAATTTAAAAAGGTAGCTCTAATTTGTACGGTGTTTTTGGGCCTTTTAATTTTATGGCCATTATCTGCTCCAGCTCAGGAACTTCCTAAATGGCCAGAAGTGGAAAGTGCCCGGCTCATAGCCTACCAGGTGACCGGGCCGGCCAGCGAACGGCTCAACTTTATCCTCATGGCCGATGGATATCAGGCTAACGAAGTAGATAAATTTCTGCGGGATGTGGACAGGAATCTGGCTGTTATGTGGACAATGGAACCATTCCGCACCTATCGTTATTACATCAACATCTATCTTCTGGAGATCGTCTCTAAGGATTCAGGCATTCGCCGCGATCCTGGCGAGGATGCCCCACCAGAAGTCAGGGATGCTAAAAATACTGCCCTTCGCCTCTGGTACCAGGATGGACTTACCAATCCTCTGGCCCGAGGTGTAACCTATGGACCTGCTCCTCTTAACTCTCCTCCCGGAACTCGGACTGGTGCCCAACAGCGTACCTGGTACCTCAAAAATTACGTTGAGCCAGAACTGGGCATACCGGTTGAATCCCAGAATATTCAGACTCTGGCTATTGCCAACACCTTTACTTATGGTGGTATTGGTGGTTTTCATGCCACTACTACCGGCGGCTCACCGCAAGGCCCGCTAGTTTCCATCCATGAGCTGGGCCACTCGCTTGGTCTTATCGCTGATGACTATCCTTATATCGAAAGAAACGTCTGGAGGGGATGCTGGACAGGCGGAGAACCGGACTCCTTCAGCCACACTATTTACACCAGCACAGAAAAGATGATCGCCGACCAGCACAAATGGTGGCGCTGGATTGGTGAGGATAGTGCTTCGTCCGGCAGTCCCATTGGCCTTTATGAGGGTGGTAACACCTGGCCCTGCGGTATACGGCGAGCCAGTGAATACAGCATGATGCGCTGGACAGGCTACCACTTTGATGTTGTTCAACGTGAGCAGATGACCATCAGAATAACCGGTAGGCGCGATGCTAACTGTATGCCACTGGACCATACTCCAGAAGGTGAGGTTGGTCCCAAAGACGTCATATGGGTCGAGCCTATGCATCCCCGGTATCATGAACTGAATATTACCTGGCGGGTAAATGGACAGTTAATAGAAAATCACAACAGCTCTAATCTGGAGCTTTCTAAACTAAGTCTTAAAAATGGCGACATCATTGAAGTTACCGTTTCAGATCCGACTGATTTTGTCCGTGATCCGAAATGGATAAATGGACCCAGGTTGACTCAGACCCGCCGGTTTACAGTGGGTAAATCTCTGCCTGCGAAGGAAGTATCAGCTAAGTTTACCAGATCAACACCGACCATCAGACCGGTAAGCGGCCAGGAGGTCGTCTTTGTGGAGACGACTCATCCCTCAGACCGGGTGCTGACGGTAACCTGGAGTCTTGATGGCCAGGTCATCCCAAATACCAATAACAGTCGCTGCCTTAACCTCAGCCAGCTCCATCTGCCCGAAGGCACTTTCCAACTTACTGCCACTCTGGCTGATCCTGCTGAGCCCAACGGCCAGACAGACAGCCTTACCTGGTCAGTTGACAACGTTCTTCCGACAGCTCCACGAAAGCTTTCTAAACCCCTGACCACCATTGCCGACCAGGTGGAACATAATGTTTACTTCAATGAATTTGAAATGCTGCTTGAGCCTCAAGATGATCAGAGCGGTTATGACCAGCCTCTTTATGTCGCTGCAGAATTCCAGCTGAATAGAGGTGGTTGGTATAATTATTTTGGCTTTCCTGATAAACCCATGGGCACACCGTTTAAGTTTACCCACTCCGGCCTGGACGTCAGGGGATTGACCTATGGCAATCTTGGTACTGGCGGACACGCTAAGGTTCCCTGGGAGCAGCTCTATCTTGACCATGAGATTTTTGGTACCTTCTGGCCCGGCTTTGGTACTCATACCGTCGAACATCGGGCTATTGACCCCGCAGGTAATATCGGTCTACCTGGCATGTTCAAAGCCACAGTTTTACCTGGAAAATCGCCTGAACCCACAAACATTGTGACTGGCCAGCATAAAGGAAAGCTGGTAGTTGAAAAAGGTGTAACTCTCATTGATGGGGCAACTATCAATGGGGACGTGGTGGTTAAACCGGGCGCCTCTCTGGTTGTGTCTGATGGCTCAAACATCAAGGGTGATTTGCAGGCTGACAGAGCTGCAGTTATTCACCTCTTCGGCGCTACTGTCGATGGGAAGGCTACGATCTCCGGAACTAATGATGACGTAATCATAGCCGGCTCAAAATTCAAGCGGACACTGACTGTCACTGGCAACAGATGTCAGGTGGTCAAATTTCTGAGCGGCAAGTTGCACCAATATGGCGTTGCTCTGGTTGGGAATGTAATTGCCGGTGATCTGACTTGCCTCGATAATAATCCGGGTGTGACCGACTTTGGAGCGCCTAATAGCGTGAATGGAGCTAAAAAAGGTCAGGCTACCGGGCTATAGTTTTCAAATTTGTTAGAGTAGCTTTTGCCGCTCAGACTTAGAGCCTGACGTTGCGAATCATCCCGGTCTCAGCTGCAGTGTCTGAGGTGAATTTGTTAATAACCGCGACTACCGGGCCTTCAAAGTATTGCTATCTCCCTCACTTGTTTGCCTGGTGGATGGCATTGAATAGCCTGGCCTCATTCTGGTTTGCCTCCTGCAGCTAAAGAGCGTTAATGGCTGTTGCCGGAAGATCATGAGATGAGGCGACCGCGGTATATATCCGGTTAAATACCTTATCGAATCTGACCTGCAGGTTTAGCCTGTGTCACATTCAGTGCTGTCCGAACCTTTGATACAGCTACACCTTCCTCTGCTGCCGGTTGTAGCCAGCGATTACTGCTGGCGGCCAGTTCTTTTCATGATGCGTACTGTAGCCAGAAGTGTCATCCGGTAGTATCTAAAATTCGGCTTTTTTAATTTTTTTCATTTTGTTGAGAAACTCTGGTCTTATATACCCGGCCCATCCCAACATAATGAGTTGAAACTTGTTTGTTATAAATATTTGGGATTTGTGGTTGAATATCATCAACTATTACCATATCTCCTCTCATCCGGGCCGCTTGATTGCGCAGGTCATTTTTCAAGAAATTTAAATCAGTGTGAGAACGTGTATGTATTTCGCCAATCAAAATCGCATCTGGAGGGGCTTCAGCATGAAAGATAAGGCTCACCTTCTCACCGGCTGAAGTCAAAGCATATTGGGCTTTATAGTGCTTGTTTGAGTAATAAAGATAGGTCAATGCAGCAGCCAGAATAACAGAGAATCCTATTATTAGGGGTGCGGTATTAAAAGAGGATCCGTCTCCAGAATTACTGAAGCTCGCTGAAAGGTTAGAGTGAGATGTCTGGGAAGAGGTAGCTGGCTGTAGATCTATCTTCGAGTTAATGCTCAGCAGGCAGCCTGTTTGAAAAAACAGGATTAAAGAAATGACCGTCGCCACGGCGATGATTGGTCTCATTTCTCTCCTCCCCAAGCTTTCTTAACAGAAGAGAAAAAAACCATCAATCTAATCTCACAACCCTACATCCATTATATAATGCGAAAAACGTGCCAGAAATTTTAAGGATAAAAGCTCTTAAATGACCGAAAATTTGTCTACTTTTCAGGACGGTTTGTGTCTTTTATAGCACAGATAAGGTGATGGTAAATTATCGGATATTTTCGGGCTTTGATTGATTTCCCAGGCTAAACACAGGATCTGGACAAAATAGTGTATTTATAATCAACCTGTCATTCTCGAGTCAGATTAAGTTCATAACGATTGGCTATCAAAGGTGAACCCTATCTTATTTTATCTTTGTTAGACACCTTGTTTTAGTATCTGCTACATGGAGTAGCCCTTTCAACTTCTGGATTTCAGTCCTGCCACCCTGCCTGAGTTTTGTTCTGGCCCTTTTGGAGAATTGAAAATTGGTAAGAGTAGAGAGGTAAAGGATAATAAGTTGAGATAGCAAAGGCCACCGGGTCAAAACTGCCCGGTTTATCTCTTAGGATGGCCGACCTGGCAGTTCAGGTGTAGATACTGGTGAAATCAGAACTGTTTGAGGGTTGCCTTCTTTTTCTGAGGATAAAAACCGGTAAATAGAAGCAGTAGCCAGAGAAAAAATCCGGCTTCTGACCTAACTCTGGGCTACTTTCCCCGGGGGTCCGGTCTCAGAATAGAAGCCCTTCTAGCCTTATGAATGGTGTTTTTCTGGAAACTTTTTATTTACAAGCTGCTCAGCAGAATTTCTTGTGGAATATCACGCAGGTTAAAATTGGAAGCCATACTACGGCAATAGGCACCGGCCATTAAGACGGCCAGAATTTGTCCTCTTTTCGGACAGGGCAGCAGCCGTTCCACGCCAAAAACGTCGCCTGTTTCGCACAGATGACCGGCCACAGTTATTCTGTGTTTCTTTCCGCCATTAACCTGGCTGGCATTGACAATCTCGTGATAGGCTTCTTCATAAATAGCTGGCCGGGGCACAGTGTTATAGGTACCGGCGTTAACGCAGGCGAATAAATTTCCGTAGCTTCTTTTCAAGTATTCAACTTTAACCAGAAGGACGCCAGCTTCGGCCACCAGGTATTTTCCCGGCTCAACAATGATAGAGTTTAATCCCAGCCTGGAATTTTCCACTCTGTCAACAATGTAAGCAGCATATTCTTTGAGCGGGAAAAGCCTCTGGTCTGAGCTGTATTGTGGCCCAAAACCACCGCCAAAATCCAGAAACTCGAGATTAAAACCAGCCATTTTCAATTGCCTGGCTTTTTTTATCATCCGGTCTACAGCTTTAACTGCTACCGGAAAATCTTCTTCGCTCCAGCCTGAGCCGAGGTGCTGGTGCAGACCAATGGGCAAAAATTTTAAGGCGCGTAACTTTTCAAAGGTCTCTATAACTCTGGAATCTTCCACTCCGAATTTAATTGGTGTTCCATCGGAACTTCGTTCCCCGGCAGTCACCGTCTTACTGGAGAAGCCCCGTCCCAGCCCGGGATTCCAGCGGACCGAAACTCTGACCGGCTTCTTAATCTGGCAGCGTTTTCTGGCTGCTTGCAGCAGTTCTACCTGTTCATAGGCGTCAATATTAATGGTTACACCGGGATGGACCAGCACCCGCTCAAAATCCTCCTGACTGATTGAAGTGCCGGTAAACATAATCCGGTCTTCGGGGAAGCCGGCCTGGATAGCTTTGTCGACCTCGGCTGGTGACACAGCATCAATCGCTGCCCCTTCTTTACTCAGCATTTTGAGCAGCCCGGGATGAGAATTGGCTTTCAGGGCGTAGGCAATTTTCACCTCGATTCCGGTTGGAGCTGGCTCGAAAGCCTGCTTCAGATGCCTATAATTAGCGGCAACTTTTTTTAGACTGTAAACATAAAGGGGAATACCATATTTTCTGGCCAGTTGTTCGGCCGAAAAATTTTCTAAATAAAGCTTGTTTTGTTTGACCTGTAAGAATTCATTTTCCCACCAGTTCATTTTATTATTCCTTTTTTCTTAGATTAAAAAAGAATTAAAAATATAATCCAGACTATCTTTGTCCCGGCTATTATGATCAATTATTATTTCCGGGATTGGTCTTAGCTTTAACGATATCACCTCCTTTCGTCTCATTCTCAGTCTGGTTCTCAAAGATATTTTTCTGTCCTTTTCCCAGATTTTCGGCCAGTTCTTTTAATACCGGATATTTTTCCAGCAAAGTCGCGGGGACCTTAAGTTTTTCTCCAGTCAGCATATTTTTAATCTGAAGAGCGTTGGCCAGTGCCTGACCTCGATAATGATTGTTGGTGACAACAAAAACGTGATCACTGCCTTCAGCCAGCTTTTTTATCCGGCCGACCCAGTCTTCCAGCTCATCTTTTGAGTAGAGATAATTATAGCGGTCATCGCGACCGGCGTCTTCTCTGAACCAGTCCCGGTAGTTGCGGCCATGAAGTCGCACATACGAGAAATCCGGGTTAGTCACGATAGCTGAAGGCTTGATAGAATGATGGAAGATAGGTTGATCGATATTGCAAAAAGCAACTCTTTTTTCTTTAAGAAAATTATAGAACTCAGGCCGATCCCAGGAAGAATGTCTTACTTCCAGAGCTAACGGAAATTCTGAAAAAAGGCTTAACAGCTTTTCCAGATATTCACGGTTTTCCTCAGAATTGATAAAAGACCAGGGAAATTGAATCAAAATGGCCGCCAGCCTGCCGCTCGCAGCCAGCGGAGCAAGTCCTCTTTTAAACTCGTCGACTGGCTGGGCGGAAATATTTTCCCGCTGATGGGTAAAAGCCTGAAGGAGCTTAGCGGTAAACAAAAAATCTGGATAAGACTGAACCCGCCTTAACCAGGAATAAGCCATCGAGACTGAGGCCGGCCGGTAAAATGTTGAATTTATTTCCACCAGATCAATCAAGCTGGCCAGATAACTCAGCGGGTGAAAACCTCGTCCCCTGGCTTCTGGATAGACAAGGCCTTCCCAATCTTCATAACTCCACCCGGCGGTGCCGACATAATACTTCTTCATGTTATTTTGTTTAATTTTAGTCTGTTTTCTCAGCGGCTTCAACTCAACAAATAGAACTGCGTGTTTAAGAGCAGTAAATATCAAACCGGTGATTATGTTATAATCAGGGCATGCTGGACCTAAAATTGATTCAGGACAATTTTGAGGAAATTAAAAAGAAGCTGGCCAATCGCGGACAGGCTCAGGTTCTGGCTGATTTAGAGGAAGTTTATCACCTGTCAGTTCAGATTAAGGAGCTGGCCAGGGAAGTTCAATCAGGCCGGGAAAAAAGAAACAGGATCTCTGATGAAGTTAAAAAGCTAAAAATAGCCGGGCAGGACTCTGCTGCTCTGATTGAAGAATCACGACTGGTTGGCGATGAGATTGCCAGCCTGGAAAAAAAATCAAAAGAGTTAGAGGAAAAACTAAGAGCATTGCTTCTTCGCCTGCCTAATATTCCTCATGATTCTGTTCCCGTAGGAAAGACGGCCGAGGATAATGTGGTGGTCAGAGTCGTCGGGGAGCCGCCAACTTTTGATTTTGAGCCCCAACCACACTGGGATATCGGTACAAATCTCGGGATACTGGATTTTGAGCGAGCGGCCAAAATCGCTGGTTCGCGGTTCACTCTCTATTTTGGAATGGGAGCCAGACTGGAAAGAGCTCTGATCAGCTTTATGCTCGATCTCCACACGAAAGAAAGAGGTTTTAAAGAGGTCTTACCGCCATTTATTGCCAATGAGGCGAGTTTAACCGGCACGGGTAATCTGCCCAAATTTGCCGAAGACCTCTTCAAACTGGAGGGCTATGACTGGTATCTTATTCCGACGGCCGAGGTGCCATTAACCAATATCTACCGGGGAGAAATTATTGAAGCGAGGAAACTGCCGGAGCGTTTGGTTGCTTATACTCCCTGCTTCCGGAGTGAAGCAGGTTCCTATGGTAAGGATATTAGAGGCCTGGTTCGTCAGCATCAGTTCAATAAAGTGGAAATGATGATTTTCTCATTGCCTGAAAAATCACTTGACGAGTTGGAATATATGACGTCCTGTGCGGAGGAAGTTTTAAAGCGTCTTGGCCTGGCCTACCGGGTAGTAGCACTTTGCACCGGGGACATGGGTTTTGCCAGCGGGAAAACTTATGACCTTGAGGTCTGGATGCCGACCAGAAACAGTTATATGGAAATTTCTTCCTGTTCCGATTGCTTTGATTTCCAGGCGCGCCGGGCCCAGATTAAGTTTAAAAGAGACCAGAAAGCCCGGCCTGAATTTGTTCACACTCTTAATGGATCCGGACTGGCGGTTGGTCGGACAGTCAGCGCCATCCTGGAGAATTATCAACGACAAGATGGCTCGGTGGTTGTGCCTGAAGCTCTTCGCCCTTATCTGGATGGACTCGAAGTGATCAAGTGTTGAAAGGGCTGACGCTGGCCGGAATAAGCCTGAATTCTGATTTGTGTTGGCCAGCGCATGAGTGTAGCCACAGGAAATCCAGAAAGAGAAAAAAAGAAATATCTTATTAAGAATTCTGCCTGGTCAGAAGCACATTCATTATCAACTTCCGATCAGGGTTACGCAATAACCAGCTACCATAGTTGCGGCTATAGATGGTAAGCTCCAAAAACTCCTCCAGCAACCTGGCCCTTGCCTTCTTAGAGCTCCTCTGATACTTACCAGCTAGCTCCTTTAATATCGCTCTCTTAACTTTCATCTCTAAACCCATGGCTTTGCCTCCTGGGTATTCTCTCCGCCGAATTTAGCTTCAAGACCAGCCAGAAGGCAAAAGATTTTCGTCTAGATTTTCTCGTGAAGCAACGAATCAGTTTCATGTAGATTTTAAGTGACGCAATTCGGGCACTTGTCATCTCTGGTGTCTCGGGTTAAAATAACTTTTTCCCGGAGGGATGGCCGAGTGGTTTAAGGCGGCGGTCTTGAAAACCGCTTTCCGGTTCCCCGGAACGGGGGTTCGAATCCCTCTCCCTCCGCCAGCTCATGATTCCTGTTATATTTCCAGATTAAAATTAAATAAAAGAACCCGCCGTTTTTCTTTGGAAAAACTCTTATGTGATTTCAAGGTAGTTTTAACTACCTGAAGCTAAAGAAATTAAAGCCCGTAGGAGCTTAAAGCCCTCCAGATAATCCTGGGTTGAAAAAGATAATGTTCTGGGTGCCATTCTCTTGACTCCAGGAACTAGCAGGCCAGCCTCAGCCTGGTTACTATTATGAAAATTGACTTCAAATTGATAAGGGGGCTTGAGCTGGTAAGGTTTGAATTTTTCCAGAGAAGAGAGAGCCCTTTTGGCGCCTTCCTTGAGATCAGCCAGAACTTTTTGCCTGGGAAAATTTCTGGCAGCGAAGCGTCCGACGGCTTCTTTGACCGGCAGAACCAGGAGGTCGCTGCCCAAAATTTCTTTTGCCTGGCGGCAGGTTTCGTTGTCTCCGGTCAGCATGATCACCGGCACCTGATGATAACCAGCGATAGCCCCATTGATCCCCAGCTCGGGCATTTCTATTCCATTGATTTTTATCGAATAGATAACTGCTCCCGAAATGGTGTGATCCAGAATAGCCGGAGCCGAGCCCGCCCGGGCATGGTAGCCGACAAAAATGCAGGCCTGGAAACTGGAATCAATTCCTTCCATCATGGACAGCGGCTTGGGTGAGCCGGAAATAAGACTGGCTCTCGGGTCAAGTTCACTGGCGATGATATTTCTCATGCTGCCATGCGAATCGTTGACCACCACTTCCGTTGCCCCGGCTTCGAAGAGGCCTGAGATGACAGCGTTAGTATCTTCAACCATCCATTTTCTGGCCAGCTGATACTCGGGCGATTCAGCTGAACATTGATTGCCATGGACCACACCCCAGATGCCTTCCATATCCACCGAGATAAAAACTTTAAGCGGTTTTTTGGCTGGAGAGGTAATTTTTCCTTGAGCCTGAACTGAAATTGCCAGACATATGATTAAAAGCAACCTTATTAAACCGGTGCCAAGAATGTTTTTTTGCCCTATGTTCATCACTCCTCCTTCTGGTTTGATATCTTTAAAAAGAATCGTACCAATTTTATTTTGAAGGCTTATTCTGCCTTAAAAACAAATAAGGCCCTGGCCTCTTAAATTTTACGTGGAGGCCTTGCTCCGCTCCTTTTTTTCGTAACCTTCCTCTATGATCTCTTCGAGCAAACGACAGCTATCCTCAATAAAACCAGTACAATATTTATCGAACAGGTCATGTTCGGAAGCCAGCTCCCGTCCTTGAGGTGTTTTCAAGCTGCAGCCAATAAGGTCGGAACAATTAATTGACCCATGAAGTTCAGTAAACCGGCGGCAGAATTCCTGCGCAAGGGAATAGGTCAGATCTTTAGCTGCCAGGTCTTCTGCCTGGCTGCGGCCAAAATGAAGACTTATGACCAGCAGGGCTCCTGTCACCGCTCCACAGGTGAGCCCCAGATGAGATATCCCTCCGCCTAATACCTGAGATAATTTCAATGCTTTTTCTTCTGGCAGGCCTTGCTCAACCGCATATGGGGTGAAAACTGACTGCGAGCAGCTGAAGCCTTCATCAAAAAGCTTTCTGGCTCTCTTTTGTTTATCTGACATTTGTTTCTCCTGGCAATTAAAATTTGAAAATCTATTAAGAGCAAACAGCCTCATGTACCAAGATTAACATTCTACTTAATAGTCATTTCAGTGGTCAACTTATTTAATTGGATGGAATCTTATCATCTCAAGCTGCCGAGCCAGGATAATCGCCAGAATTATAACGAGTTCATCGTGACCACTGGCAGAAGTAACCGATAATGGTTAACTCGGTTAGTATGAAACTGAGACCCTGGCTTGAATTAACCAACATCGTGGTCTAAAAGCGTCTTTCTTCAGTTTTTTTTAAAGCGAAAAAATGCTAAAATACTCACGCCTCGATTGCGGAGAGGTGCTGGAGTGGCCGATCAGGGTCGCCTGCTAAGCGATTGTACCAGTGAAAGCTGGTACCGCGGGTTCGAATCCCGCCCTCTCCGCCATCATTATTAAGTCCTTATGCTACGGTTTATTGAATAAAACCCCGTTTCCTCAGCAAGGGCTCTATTCTGGCTTCCCGACCACGGAATTTGATATACTGCTGCAGGTAATCAACTGTCCCATATTTTTCCAGAATTTCCTGCCTGAATTTGAGGGCTGTTTTCTGGTCGAACAGACCGCGTTCCTTGAAGGCTTCGAAAGCGTCGCTATCCAGCATTTCCGCCCAGATGTAGACATAATAACCGGCAGCATAACCACCAGAAAAGATATGCTGAAAATAAGTACTTCTGTAGCGGGGAGCAATGGCCTCAATTAACCCGATTTTATTCAGCACCTGGCGCTCGAAATCGTTGACTTCATAGTCTTCTTTAAAGATAGTTTTATGCCAGTAGAGATCAAGGAGAGAAGCAGCCAGTAGCTCAGTTGAAGCAAAACCCTGGTTAAAGAGTGAGCTATTACTGATTTTTTTAATTAGCTCATCAGGGATAACTTCGCCGGTTGCATAATGTTTAGCATACAGCTTAAGTAACTCGGGTTCAAAGGCCCAATTTTCCATTATCTGAGAGGGTAGCTCGACTCCATCTCTGGGGACAAAACGATTATTATATTTGCCCATGGAAAGAAGCGAAGCCAGGGCGTGCCCGAATTCATGAAAACAGGTCTCGACTTCATCCAGTGAGAGAAGGGCCGGGATATTTCCTGTTGGCCGGGTGAAATTGCAGGTAATGGTAACTAGGGGCGCCACCCGCTTGCCATTCTCATAGCTTTGCCGGCGCAGACCACCTGTCCAGGCACCGCTTCTCTTCGTTGGACGCGGGAAGAAATCAAAATAAAGAATTCCCAGATGCTGGCCGTTCTTTTCTTTGACTTCAAAGACCAGCACTTCTGGATGATAGACAGAGATATCATTTCTTTTCTCAAATTTCAGGCCATAGAGCTTGCCGGCCAAGGTGAAAATTCCATTCAAGACATTATCGATCGAGAAATAAGGCCGGATTTCATTGTCTTCCAGATTATATTTTTTCTTGCGCAGTTTCTCAGCATAATACCACCAGTCCCAACCAGCAATTTTTATGCCAGCGCCTTCTTCATCGGCTATCTGCTGCATTTCAGCCTGTTCGGCTTTGGCTTTTTCGAGGGCATATTTCCAGAGATCAAGGAGGAATGACTCCACTCTTTCCGGAGTTTTAGCCATGTTAGCGTCTATTGAATAGTGAGCATAAGTTGGGAAGCCGAGCAGATTGGCCCTTTCTGTCCGCCGGGCGATGATTTTCTTGATTATCTCTTTGTTGTCATACTCATTATATCTGTCCCCACGGCTGAGATAGGCTTTATACAATCTCTCTCGTAGCTCTCTATTCTGAGCATACTGAAGAAAGGGCGTCATACTTGGAACGTGAGTGGTAAAAACCCACTTGCCTTCCAGACCAGCATTTTTCGCTGCTTCAGCTGCAGTTGCTACTACCTCCGGCGGCAGACCGGCCAGGTGTTTTGGATTCTCAATGACGATCTTGATGCTGTTTGTTTCCTGCAGGAGGTTATTGCCGAATCTTAAGGACAGCATGGAAAGTTCCCGGTCGATCTCACGCAGTCTATTTTTGGCTTCTGGCTGGAGAAGTGCTCCGGCCCGGACAAAGTCCTGATAGGTTTTTTCCAGTAAAAATTTCTCTTCCTGACCCAGCTTTAACTCATTTTTGCGGTCATAGACGCTTTTAATGCGAGCAAAAAGACGATCGTTGAGATAAATACTGGAGCGATGCTGGGTGGTCAGGGGGGTGGCTTCCATGGCTATTTTCTGCAGCTCAGGCGAGGTATTGGCACCCTGTAGAGTTCCGAAAACTGCCATCACCTGACTGAGCAGTTTGCCGGTCCGATCAAAAGCCAGAATGGTATTCTCAAAAGTCGGTGGGTTGGGATTATTGACAATAGCTTCGATTTCAGCCTGCTGCGCTTCTATTCCCTTCTTTATCGCCGGAAGGAAATGCTCATTTTTAATCAGGTCAAAAGGAGGTGTGCCAAAAGGCGTCTTGAATTCAGTTAAGAGCGGATTGGTTTCTTCCTGAGCCACCAGATGAGAAGGGAGAATTAGAGTCAAGGCCAGGCTGAAGAGAGCAAAAAATGTTATTAACCAAACTGGCTTTTGAGAAAACTTTTTTACTGGCATGGTTTATCTCCTTTTTTATTTTTTATTTTTCTTTACAAAAATTATAAATTCTATTTGCCTGAAAAAGTCAAGACCAAACCTGACCTGGCTCCTGCTGATAGTGACCTTTTCTATAATTTACTGGATAAGGCTATCCTGATAAGCTCAAATAAAATTTTTCTGACCGGACAGAAGTTAATTGACAAAGTTTAATCTGGTTTTATACATTGGAGCTAGCCCGGCTGGAAGGAAATATTAAATGAAAATTAGTCTGAAGAAGTCCCGACCAAAAAATCATTTTCTTAAATCCATAAGCTATTTGGTTCCAGCCATGGTGATGATCTGGTTTTCAGGCTTCTCTGGCTGCAGCCGGCAAGAGATGACCGTTGATATGCTGTCTTCAACCAGAGAAGAACTGGCTAACCCTCCAGTTGAATACCGGCCAGTACCCCTCTGGGTCTGGAATGAGTGGATGAGTGATGAGGTCATTAAAGAACAGCTGACTGACTTTAAAGATAAAGGCTTTGGCGGAGTCTTTGTTCATCCCCGTCCCGGTTTAATTACGCCTTATCTTTCGGAAGAATGGCTATCACTTTTTAAAGAGGCGGTCAAAACTGGCCGAGAACTTGGACTTAAAGTCTGGATTTATGACGAAAATTCTTATCCTTCAGGTTTTGCCGGAGGGCTGGTTCCGGCCGCTTTGCCAGAGGTGGCTCGTTCTGGACTTCGAGCTATCAGACAAAACCTACCGGATTTAAGCCGGGCAGACGATCTGTTTTGCCTTCTCCAGGAAAATGGTCGCAGCTTTATTGATATAACTAATAGGGTTAGAGCGGGTGAAAAGGGTTGGCCCGAAGGAAATTACTGGCTGCTGGAAGTGGTAAAAGAAAAGCCTTCACCCTGGTATGGAGGTTTTACCTATGTTGATTTAATGCGGCCTGGGGTAACCGAAGCTTTTCTCCATTTAACTCATGATGCCTATAAGCGAGTCTGCGGTGATGAATTTGGTCAGACTATTCCTGGCTCCTTTCAAGATGAAGCCGAGATCGGGCCAGCTGGTGGTCCATGGGCGGTCAATTATACCCCCGCCCTGCTGACCGAATTCCTGAAGCGCCGGGGCTATGATTTAAAGACGGAACTGCCTTCACTTCTGATTGAAAAAGGTGATTTTCGGCGGGTAAGGCATGATTTCTATCTTACCTGTCTTGAGCTATTTATAGAAAACTGGGCTAAGCCCTACAGCCAGTACTGCCAGGCGAATAATCTGATTTTTACCGGCCATTACTGGGAGCATGACTGGCCGGTGCCACGAAACAATCCAGATAGCCTGGCCCTCAATGCCTATGCTCAGCAGCCAGGTATTGATATCCTGATGAATAACTGGTCAAGATCGCCCCAGGCTCAGTTTGGCAACTCACGCGCCGTCAGGGAACTTGGCAGCCTGGCCAATCAACTTGGTCGGCGGAGGACTCTTTCCGAGACCTATGGCGCCAGCGGCTGGGACCTGACCTTTTTTGATCAGAAAAGAATTGGGGACTGGGAATATGCTCTTGGTGTTAATTTTCTCAATCAACATTTATCTTATGTGACCATGGTCGGTGCCAGAAAAAGAGATCATCCCCTATCTTTTTCCTATCACCAGCCGTGGTGGCCTGCTTACCGGCTGATGAATGATTATTTTGCGCGGCTATCGATGGTCATGAGCCGTGGCCAGCAGCTTAACCAGATTCTGGTCATTGAGCCCACCACCTCGGCCTGGATGTATTATTCGCCGGCTAAAAATAATGAAAAGTTTGATAAAATTGCGGTTGATTTTCAAAATTTTGTGCACCATCTCGAGCGAGAGCAAATTGAATATGACCTTCTGAGCGAATTTGTTTTAAGAGATCATGGCCAGTATCAAGGTAAGAAACTCAGGGTAGGCCAGAGGGACTACGACCTGGTCGTCCTTCCACCCGGTCTGGAGAATCTTGAACAAAGGACGGTGGAACTTCTAAAAAGTTTCCTGGAAAGCGGTGGAAAAGTCATTTCGTGGGGAGAAAAAGAGCTATTGGTAGACGGAAAACCTTCTTCGCTTCCAGCCGAGTTAACGTCTTCAGGTAATTTTGAACAATTGGAATCAACTTCACTAGCAGGCGAAAACCTGAGGGCTGTCTTTTCAACCCGTCTTAAGCCAGCTATAGAATTCAGCCAGCTAAGTGGCGAGGATATGCTATTTCACCAGCGCCGCCAGTATAAGGACGGGCAGATTTTGTTTCTGACCAATATCAGCCCAACCGAACCTGCTTCCGGTCAAATAAAACTCAAAGGTCGCAGCCTGGAGCAATGGGACTTAATGAACGGGCAAACCGGCAATGTTCAGGCCGAGAGAAAAAGAGGCTGGCTTAATTTTGAGTTTAATCTTAAGCCCGGTGAAAGCCTGCTTCTGGCCATCTATGACCGAAAGCAATCAGGACAGACTTCGGTCTCAACCACAGGTGACTATGAAGAAAAAATAGAGGAAGAAATTAAGCTCAGGCCAGAATCAATAAGAAGGATGGATCCCAATGTTTTGACCCTGGATTATTGTGACTTAACCCTGCCTGGCCGAACAATCCGAAATCTTTATTTTTATGAGGCCCAGAGAAGGGCTTTTAATTTCCATGGATTTGACCGTAATCCCTGGGATTCGGCAGTGCAGTTTCAGGCTAGTCTTATCTCCAGGAATCATTTTCCGTCTGATTCCGGTTACAGTGCGCAATTTAATTTTTCCATTCGACCTGGTGTTGATTTGAACTCTCTGCAACTGGCAGTCGAGCGGCCGGCAATTTTTAAAGTTGAAGTTAACGGCCGGCCCTTAAAGCCAGAAGAGGGAAGTTGGTGGCTTGATAAATCAATTGCTGTTTACCCCTTAAACCAGGTAGCCAGGACCGGCGAAAATATAGTAACTCTCAACGTCAAACCATTTGATTTACTGGCTGAACTAGAGCCGATATATGTTCTGGGCGATTTTTCATTAGAGACAGCCAGCCGAGGCTTTATTCTTTCTCCGACCAAAAAACTTGAGCCTGGTTCCTGGAAAGAACAGGGCTTGCCACTTTACGGACAGCGGGTTGAATATCAAACGTATTTTAAACTTTCTGAGCCATCTGCTGATTTCTACCTGCGTCTACCTGGCTGGCGGGGAGCTCTGGCTGAAGTTGTAATCAATGGAGAGAAAGCAGGATATCTTATCGGTCACTATGATTTTTTATCTCTTGGGTCGAAACTTAAATCCGGTCTTAACCAAATTTCAGTTATTATCTATGGAACCTTGAAAAATACCCTGGGTCCCCACCACCTGAATCCTCCTGCCGGGCAGGCCTGGCCCGCAGCTTTTCAGCGGGCGCCGGAGGGTGGACAACTGACCGGATCGGAGTATAATAGTCAGGATTATGGTCTGGCCAGCGAGATAGTTATTGGCCGGCTAAAAGCTAAATTAAAATAATTGGCAGCAGGTCTTGATGATCCATAAAAAAGGTTTTGATAGTGAAGTCTATTTAAAAGAGCAAGCAGCGGCCATCTCCCGGCGGCTGTCGCTTTTTCCCGATCGCCTTTATCTCGAATTTGGTGGAAAGATTCTAAATGATTTCCACGCAGCCAGGGTCTTGCCGGGTTACGATCCGAACATCAAGGTAAAGTTACTTGAATCTTTGAAGGATCAACTTGATATCATACTCTGCATCTATGCTGGTGACATAGAACGAAGAAAGCTGCGGGCAGATTTCGGTATTACTTATGATGCCGACGCTTTGAAATTAATTGATGATCTGGCTGATTGGGGACTGACTGTTTCTGCCGTCGTTATCACTCGTTATGAAGAACAGGCATCAGCCAGAATTTTTGCTAACCGGTTGCAGCGGCAGGGAATCAGAGTTTATACTCATCGCTTCACCCGCGGTTATCCGACCGATGTTGAGACAGTGGTTAGTGACCAGGGTTATGGAGCCAATCAGTTTATCGAAGTCAGCAAACCGCTGGTGGTGGTGACCGGTCCTGGACCGGGAAGCGGGAAGCTGGCTACCAGCCTTTCCCAGCTCTATCACGAATATCGCCGTGGGCGCCGGGCAGGCTATGCCAAGTTTGAAACTTTTCCCATCTGGGATTTACCGCTTAAGCATCCGGTCAATGTTGCTTATGAAGCAGCTACCGCCGACCTGGGCGATTTCAATCTGGTTGATCCTTTCCATCTCGAAGCTTATAACCAGCGGGCCATCAGCTATAACCGCGACGTTGAAGCTTTCCCTCTTTTAAGACGAATTCTGAGCAAAATATCAGGAAATGGCTTTATATACAAATCTCCAACCGATATGGGTGTCAATGTGGTCAGCCGGGGAATAATCGATGATGAGGTTGTGCAGCAGGCTGCCCGCCAGGAAATTATCAGACGGTATTTTCGCTATCAGTGTGAATTTCTTATGGGTTTTTGCGAACAGCCAGCTGTAGAAAGAGCTGAACTACTGATGAAAGAGATGAACCTCAAACCAGAGGACCGGCCGGTTGTTATACCTGCCCGGGAAGCAGCAGCTGAAGCCAGGCTTAAGAACAAAGGTCAAAACGGAATTTATGTCGGAGCAGCTATCGAGTTAAAGGACGGACGGATTGTTAAGGGGAGCAATTCTCCTTTATTGCATGCTGCTTCCAGTGCTACTTTGAATGCTTTGAAAATCCTGGCTGGTATTCCGGACCATATTCATCTTCTGCCACCAGCCGTGCTGGAAAGAGCTGGTTATCTCAAACAGGATATCTTTGGGGGCAAGGCTCTGAGCCTCGATTTAACTGAGGTGCTGACCTGTTTGGCTATTACTTCCTCGGCCAGCCCGGCCACCCAGCTGGCCCTTGACCAGTTAAAAGAATTAAAGGGCTGCGAAATGCACCTGACCCATATACCAACTCCAGGAGATGAAACTGGATTGAGGCGGCTGAACCTGAATTTGACCAGTGACCCATTTTTTGCTTCTAAGAACCTGTTTATCTATTGAAATTGAAGTTGTCTTAAGGATATCCAGATATGAACAGGGTAATAAAAACTATATTAAGAGCTGTCTTAAGACCTGATAAGAACGGACAATTATTAGAGAGCGAGTTAACTTCAGGACTTTGGACAAGAGCCTTCTCCGGGCTGATTCTTTTTGGCCTGATGTTTGCTTTCACCTCAATTCTTCAAGCTTTTAGCGGGAATATTCCGGCTATACCCTTAATTTTGCCTTTAGGGTTGGAGAACTATTTTGTCTGGCAAGCGGTTTTATTTGTACCCTGGCTGATTCTGAGCTGGTTGCTGGTCAGCTGGTTGGCTGGCCTGACACTGGAGATGTTCGGGGCAAAAAAGTTTAGCTGGAGGCAGCTTTCTGCCGGGCTAGCTCTTGGTCTTTATCCTTTTCTATTCTGGCTGTGGTTACCGCATTTTTTTACCTCGGCGTTGTACCTCATTGGCATGTCTCAAAAAGAATGGGTAGATCTTCTTTCCAATCCTGGCTGGTTTCAAACACTTTATATAAGTTTGATAGTTATCGCCCTTTTTTCTGGCTGGCTGTCTACCTGCCTGACAATCAGTGCCCGACGGTGGTTAAAGAGGGGAAATAGTTTGCTGGTCGGCAGCTTAAGTTATCTGGTCATGGTTTTATTTATTTTTGTTCTGATTCGTTGAACAGGGGAGGTCCAATGGAGGTCTCGATTAGAAAATTTCAAATAAGTGACTATGAAGAGGTTATAAATCTCTGGCAGCTCTGCCAGCTTCCGCTTAAACCTCAGGGTCGAGATAGCCGCTGGCAGCTGGAGCAGCAGATAAAGCTCGATCAGATCATTTTTCTGGTGGCTGAGAAAGAGGGGAGGGTTATCGGTACGGTTTTAGCCTCCCATGATGGACGAAAAGGCTGGATTAACCGTTTAGCTGTCCATCCCGATGCCCGTCGGCAAGGTCTTGGAACTCTATTGGTAAAAAGAGCAGAAGAGGAACTGGAGAAAAGAGGTTTGAGCCTTCTGGCTGCTCTTATTGAGGAAGAAAATTCTGCTTCCAGGGATCTGTTTGTCAGGCTTGGTTATGAACCGCACCCTGAGATTATATATTTTTCTAAGAAAAAATTTCCAGAAGCCTGAAATAAATTTGGACAGTAAAAGATAAGGGTGTTTTTTTCAACCGGACCTTCTGACAAACCCGGTGAATTAGTGTAAGATATATTATTAAATAGAAATATCAATCAAGAAGGAAAAAATGGCTGTCAAAAAACTCGTTAACGGAATTTTTTGGGTTGGGGCCGAAGATTGGGACCGGCGGTTGTTTGACTCACTGATCCCTTTACCTGATGGAACCAGTTACAATGCCTATATTGTCCGGGGTCGGGATCTAACTGTCCTGATAGATGCTGTTGATCCGACTAAAAAAGATATTCTGGCCAGCCATTTAAAAGATTTTCCTAAAATTGATCTGGTTATAGCCAACCATCTCGAGCAGGATCACTCCGGTCTAATACCCTATGTTCTTGAGCGCTATCCTCAAGCCAGACTGCTGGCTACGTCGGCAGCTAAGGATTTGATTATCACTCATCTTCATGTGGCAGAAGACAGAATAAAGACGGTGGCTGATGGAGAACGTCTCGATCTTGGTGGCCGGACTATCCGCTTTATCCATTTTCCCTGGGTACACTGGCCGGAGACAATGCTGAGTTATCTGGAGGAAGATAAAATTCTTTTCAGCTGTGATCTATTTGGTTCTCATCTGGCCTCTTCTGAGTTGCTGGTTGAAGATGAAAAAAGAATTTACGAGCCAGCCAAGCGTTATTTCGCTGAAATCATGATGCCATTTAGAAAAATTATTCAGAAGAATTGGCCAGTGCTGGAAGGGTTGGAAGTTCAGTTTATCGCCCCCAGCCACGGTCCGATTTATGACAAGCCAGCTTTTATCCTCGATGCTTATAAAAAATGGATAGCTGATCAGCCTGAAAATTCAGTCCTCATTGCCTGGGTCAGTATGCATGGTTCAACAGCCAGAATGGTTGACCATCTTACCTGGGAACTGGCCGGACAGGGAATTAAGGTTATGCCTTTTAATCTGGCCGTGGCCGATCTCGGACATCTGGCAATGTCGCTGGTTGAAGCGGCTACTATTATTGTAGCTTCGCCAACTATTTTGACCGGCCTTCATCCGCTGGTAGCGGAAGCTGTTTTTCTCGTCAATGCTTTAAGGCCGAAGGCTTTATTCGCCGGTTTTATTGGTTCCTATGGCTGGAAATCAAGGGCTTTTGACCAGCTAAAAGCCATGCTCGACAGCGTCAGATTCGAACTATTAAACCCGGTCCAGATCAAGGGAGATCCGCGAGCGGAAGACCTGGCTCTTCTGACCAAACTAGCCGTTGATATCTATCAGAAACATCAAACGGCGGGGTTGATTTAAATCACCTTTTTGTCTCAGCCAATCAACGCCGGTCTAGCTCTCTCTCAGCTGATTTTTACTTTTTGGCGTTAACCAGGTTGTTCAAAACAGCCTCAGCCAGCTCTTCTCCTGGTGTTGGGTATTTTCTTTTTTGGACCTGATTTTTTAGCTGATTTATCCAGGCGTTGATCTGAGGTAACCGGTAAAAATTAGCGGCATCTGCTCCTGATTCAGAAAAAACATCAATGGACACAGTGTAAGGGATACCGGTTGATCTTAGGTTCTGGTTGTCCAGGATCTTAAGAAGTCTTTCCTTTAGCTTTAAAGCTCCGGCCTGACCCGTGTCAGGTAAAAGCACCAGAAATTCGTCGAGTTCGATTCTGGCCACGAGATCAACTCGCCTGGTGGTTTTTTTCAGAATAAAACTTAGATTGGTTAAAACTCGCTCACCGGCTTCCTGACCAAAAGTCTGAATTATTTTCTCGAAATAATCGACATCAATTCTCAACAACGATAGATCATGGCCATATCGCTGGCAGCGATCTATTTCTCTCTGAAAATAAGTAAAAAATGTCCTGGGGTTATAGGTCTGGGTCAGGCCGTCATAATCTTCCAGCTGCTTTAGCTCTTTAACCAGGACCAGTCGCTCCAGGGAAAGTTCGGCAAAATTGGTCAGAGTCTGAAGCAACTTGAATTCCTCCAGGGAAAAAGCCATCTTCCCGGGGCCCTTGATAAGATAGATAAGGCCAAAAACCACCTTTTCCACCCGAAAGGGAACGGCCATCAAGCTTTTTATTTCGATTTCTGGCAATCGGTCAATTTCAGAGTTGAATCTGGGATCTTCTCTGGTGTCGGTGATAATAATATTCTGATTGGTTTCAGCGGCCAGGCCGCCAACTCCTTCGCCCTTTCTGACCAGCCTGTCTTTTAAATCTTCTGCTTTTTCTCCCAGGGTTAAAGCATACCTCAGATCCCCCGTAGCCTGATCCTTGATCAAAAAGCTGGCCAGTTCAGGCTGGCAGAAAGAAACTGCTTTTTGTAGCAAGCGGAGAAGCAGATCATCCGGGGTTCTGGCCAGACTGATCTCTTTAATAGACTCATAAACCTTCGTCAAATTGAGGCTTTCCTGCTGGATATCTGTGGGCCCGCCCCTCGTTTCTTCCATCGGTTAATTATTATCAGAATTAGCTTTTAATTTCAACTGTTTTAAAATCTTCTGGGCCAGCTGGCCAGCTGGTTAAGGCGCTGCTTTCAATCAAAAAAAGATAGTTAAAATCGCTGTTTCGGACCGCCAGCTGGTTTTTACCTTCCAATTTTTGACCAAAAACCAGATTGATAATTTTTTCCTTATCGTCCTCACTTTTAGCTTTGACTGTAATTTCGTATTCTGGCTTATCCAGCCCGTACTTTTTTAAATCTCCTGGCCGGTCTATAAAATCTACCGCTTGAAGATACTCTAAATTGCGCAAAAATGATTCGACTTTTGAGCTGTCAGCCAGCTCTTTTTGCCCACCGTCGGTGAGCAGATACCACTCTTCTTGTTCCTGGCCTTTTTCGCCTGATTTTTCCTTTCTAGCCTCAAAAAACTTGTCTCCCTTTTTTATGGCCAGGCTGATGGCCTCCCAGCTATTAAATAAAGCCACCTTTTTTTCTCTTAGCTCGCTGACCGGCCTGGCTACATTGTTTACCAGCTGAGCCTCTACCTCGACAATTTTGGCCAGCTGGGAGCTGGTAGCCAGGAGTTTTTCTTCTTTTTTATTAAGGTTGATGGCCAGTTCCTGACCATCGGCCAGAATCAATTTGATGGTGTACTGTGGCCGGTCCAGACCGCTGGCTTTTAAATCTTCCGGTCTTTTTTCTTCTGCCAGAAAGTTTTTGGCTTTGATTGTTGACAGATTACTCAAGATAGAGTCAATCTGGGAAGTCGAGGCCAGGGCTTCGATCGGATTGATGAAGTGCCAGTTCTCTTCTTTTTTAATTAACTTCCAGACAATGTCTTTAGAATTCAGTTCTATTATCTGGACTTTGTCTGGATCAAATTTGACAATTTCCTTGCTTCTCAGATCAAAAAGTTTTTTATCCAGGCTGTTCTTCAGGTAGCCGGGCAAGAGTACGACTCTGGTTTCGTCAGCCCTTTTCGCATAAAGGGTTCCGTCCAGCGGGTTTTCCATGCCAGTTAAGATAACCAGTGGCTCACTCTGCCCTTTTAACCAGATTTTGATTTCCTGTTGATTGAAGCCGTATTCTTTTAAATCAGCTGGCTGGTCATCAACGACATGCTCAATTCTCAGACTGGCCAGGGTTTCGACCAGGTTGTTGACTTCATAACTATCTGCTTCCGTCATCAGCGGCTCAATAATCTGCCAGTTGCCCTGTTCGTCTTTCTTAATGGTTATGGAACTCTGATCAGAGCTGGTTAACTGGAGCTTCTCGATGTCGCTGATCTTGAGATCGGTCAGCATGTCCAGTTTTTCTTTTTCTTCTTTAACTGCTTTTGATTTATTCTCAATCAGCAGGACACCAGCCAGAGCTATGATGAATATTATCAAGAGGATAATGGTAGTTTTAAATCTCATAGGGATCTCCTTCTAAGCCAGACGCCTAACCCGATAAACAGGACCAGGGCTGGCAGCAGGATGATCGAGACAAACATCAGCAACCGCCCCTGACTGGGCGTCAACTGAATCGTTCGTGGTACCTGGGTTCTCGGTTGAATCGAAATGAGGTCTTCTTCTTCAGTCAGCCAGTTGACTGTATTTAGAAAGAAATTGCCATTACCCGAGAGGTTGTAGTACTTGTTGGTAATAAAATCCGAGTCACCAAAAACAGCCAGTCTTAATTCCCGGTTGGAGGGAGAGTCTGTTTTCTCCTTATCAGCTGCCTCCTCCGGCTCGTTTGGATTACTAATGGTAATTTTCTTGCTGCCAACCACGGCCAGGGAAACCGGTCCCGCCTGATCTTTTTCAGGGTCAAAAGAAACTTCTGGCTGGTCGAGCTGCCTTTCTGACCAGGAATTGCTGCTGGTTTTGGCTATTGAGGTCAGAATCATACCCTCAGGTCTGGAGTCGGTGATATCCACTGACCGGGCTAAAGGGTAAAAAGTAGCATAACGGAAATTTCTGGTGATGTCGTGATTATCGTATTCGGTCACAACTGGCATAAAATAATCGCCACCTAGCAGACGCGAAACCCGATCGACAACGATATCATTTTCAATGCTGAGACCATAATCAGCCAACCAGGTTTCTAACCCGGTATCGGTTTCTGGATCGATCATAAAAAGAATCCGTCCACCCTGGTCAAGATACTGTTTCAGGGTATCAAGCTCATTGGGAAGAAGTCTTGCCTTTGGCCCTGGAATAACCAGCAGACTGCAGTCTGCCGGGAAGTTAGCCGACAGGGCAAGAGGTAGCTTTTTTACTTCATAGCCAATTTTTTCCAGTTCGCTCCTGGCTGTACTGAAGCCGCTATCACCGCTATCTTCAATGGAATTTTCTCCGTGCCCTTCCAGAAAATAAATAACCTTCTTCTTTTCCCTGGTAAGCTTGATGATAGCGTTGGTAATATCTTCTTCGGAAGTGGTGGTAATCCGGTTTTCTTTGTCCCCGAGTTCAAAGACAGTGGTGCCATCGTCACTGATACCATATTTTTTCACCAGTCCAGGATTTTTATCAGGATCGATGAATTCGTACTTAATTTTTGGCGAATGATAGGCATAAATTTTAAGCAGGTTTTCCATTGTTGCCCGGCCTGGATTACCTTCGCGGAAAAAGGCTTTAATGGTAACCTCCTGTTTCAGATTTTTGACCACTTTAATCGACTGCTCGGAAAGACTGTGAATTTTAGCTGCGGTAAAATCCATCCGATAGTGGTGTCTGGCCAGGAAATAGTTGACTATGACCAGCAGCCCCAGGACCAGGATGATGATGAGCAGCAAATTTCCCGAATAGATAAAGGAACGCCGCTGAAGGCTTTCTTTAAGACTGGAGAGATTAAGGAGAAGATAAACAATGAGCAGAACCAGGCCAGAAATAGACAGAATAAGTGCGACTTTTCCATATTGAGGCCAGATAAGCAAAACAAGGGAAGCAACCAGGAGTGCCAGTCCAGCATAGTTTAGATATTTTTTTAGCCAGCTCATGAGCTTACCTCCACCTTCTGGATTGAATAACTGAATGAGTCAGAAAAAGGCCAAAAAAAGCGAAGCTCAAGTAATAAACAAGATCAGTCGTATCAAAGATTCCCCTGGTCAGACTATCAAAATGCTCAAAAAAGGACAGATAATTGAGGACACCCTGCCATATTCCATGAGCCGAATAACTAACCCAGCTCAGAACCCAGAAAAGAAGAAGAGTACCGAAGGTCAGAACAGCAGAAACAATCTGATTTTCAGTAATTGATGACCAGAAGATCCCCATTCCTAAAAAAGCTGCGCCCATCAAAAAGAGCCCGAGATAACCAAGGAGAAACGGAACTGTCTCTGGATTACCGTATATAAAGGTAAAGAGCACTGGCATCGCACTCAACAAAAGCATGATAAAAAGAACTATAAGGGAAGCCAGATATTTGCCGATGATTATCTGGGTGATCGATAAAGGAGAAGTAAACAGCAATTCCTCGGTTCCCATTTTTTTCTCTTCAGAAAAAAGTCTCATGGAAAGAAGGGGCAACATCAACATCAGAACTATGCTCAGATTATTGAAAAGAGGAGAGAAAACCATCTGATTGATATTTATCTGCTGGTAATAATATGGGTTTTGGGCCAATTGAGGAGCGATAGAATTAAACCAGGAGACCAAACTGTAGAAGAAAAAACCGGAAAGAAGAAGAAAGGTGAAAATTATGATATAGGCAATTGGCGAAGTGAAATAGGTCAGTAATTCTTTTTTTATGATTGACCGGACAGCTTTCATTGTTCTATTCCTCCTGAGACAATTCTCAGATAAAGTTCTTCAATGGTTAAGGCCAGAGAGCGCATTTCGATTAAACCAAGCTGATGCTCCAGGCAGCATTTGATAACCTCATCACGCCGGTCCAGGTTTCTATCCCACTCAAGTCTGATTTCTTCTCCTTCACGGACAGCATTTTCTACCCCAGGTAGTTGCCGAAAAAGATTTAAAACCTCATCATCAGCTTTTTTAAGCTTTAAATAGACTCCATCTTTCTCACGGTAAGCGCTGGTTAACTCGGCCAGTCGCCCGGCAGCCATCAGCTTACCTTCATTGATGATGACCACACCATCACAAACCTGGGTAACTTCGGCCAGAATGTGGGTTGATAGCAGGACAGTGTGCTCACCGCGCAGAGATTTGATAAGCTGCCTGATTTCAACAATCTGAGCCGGGTCAAGGCCAATGGTCGGCTCATCCAGAATAATCACTTTTGGATTGTGAATTAGAGCCTGGGCAATACCCAGCCTCTGCCGGTAGCCACGGGAAATATTTTTGATAAGCCTTTTTCTGACTGCCGATAGACCGGTAGTTTCCACGGCCCGATCAATGGCTGCTTTCTTCCGGATTTTTGGTACCTGTTTAATTTCAGCTACAAAGCCCAGATAGGCTTCAACGGTCATTTCAGGATAAAGTGGAACAGTTTCCGGCAGATAGCCGATTTCTTTTTTTACCTCTTCTGCCTGCTCAAAAACATCATAGCCGGCCACTGAGGCTTTCCCGCTGGTCGCCGGTAGATAGCCGGTCAGAATCCTCATGGTGGTGGTTTTACCGGCCGCATTTGGCCCGAGTAAACCCCAGATCTCGCCGGTCTCCACCTTAAAGCTGAGATCTTCGACTGCTATCAGGTCGCCATATTTCTTTTGCAGGTGTTGAGTTTCTATCATCGGCACCTCCTTTGACTGTCACTAATTTTATAAAATTTTTTGATTGAGGTAAAAACTACATCTTATCTGGAACCTGGATTCCCAGGAGGCCCAGAGCCTGATTTAGAATTTCATGAGCAAAATAGATCGTTTTCAATCTAAAGATCCTGAGTTCATGGTTCTTTTCGGCCAGGACCGGATAACGGTGATAATAACCATTAATTTTCTGGCAGAGATTAAAGGTAAACTTGGCCAGTCCAGAAAACTCCAGGGTAGCAATGGCTCGCAGAACTTCTTCGTCGAGGGTTGAACCGTAAACAACCAGTTGCCAGAAGTCATGAGCTTCTTCCGGACTTAATTCTGCCAGACTGAATTGATTGTTGGCTATAGTCTTGAGCAGCTCCTGCTCCATTACACCTGTCCTTTCCTCGAATTTGTGAAAAATGCTTCTCAATCTAACTGCAGTGTATTGAAGATATGGACCGGTTTCACCTTCAAAATTCAGAGCTTCATCGAAATCAAAGATAAGCAGCGAATTGCGGGCATACTTAAGCATAAAATACCTGACGGCGGCGGCGGCAATCTGAGCAGCTATTAGCTTTTTAGCGGCTGGCTGGAGGTCAGGATTTCTCTTATCAACCTCGGCCAGCGCTTTTTCTTCCAGCCTGTCTATTAGATCATCAGCCTTAACACCCAGGCCTTTTCTTCCTGAGACCTCAAGAAAAGAGCGTTCTTTATCTTCGTCGGAAAGATCTACTTTTATCTCTGACAGGCTCCGCGGAGACAGAGCCACCATTTCATAGGAAAAATGGATACTTCTGGAGGCTTCCTGCCCATAGCCCAGGGCTTTAAGTCCCTGGACCACGACTTTCTGAAGATAGGACTGGCGAACATCGATGACATTATAAACCTTACTTCCTCCGCCAAAATGAACATCATAACCGGTTGGCTCTCCGGAAGAAATCCAGATAATATGGTCAGAAGTGGTGGCAAATGGCTCATAGTAAAAATCCTGCCCGAGCAACCCAAATTTCCAGAGCTGATAGGCAATATCTTTGCCGACATAAGTCACAGTGCCATCGGACCGCACAATAATTTTTTCCCGTTCTTCTTCTCCCTCGAGTTTCATCACCCAGCAGCCGGCAGTCTCGCCTTCAGTCGAGTAATAAATTGCCCCTGCTTCTTTTAATCTGGTAAAAGCTTTTTCCCAGAATTTAAGGCGAAGAATGCTACTTTCGCAGGGCAGGACATCATAGCTGATCTCCAGCCGGCTCATGGTGGCCAGGTGAGCCCGCAAAATCCGCCTGGAGACCAGATGAGCGTAGTCTGCTTCAGGGGACTGCCCTTGCTCGATTTTTTTAAGGATTTCTGCTCTCCGGTTGCGAGCCTGCTCATTTTCACCCAGATATTTCGAAACGCGGGCATAAAGATCCCAGCAATAATAATCAAACCTGTCAGTCATCTTCTCAATTTCGGCTAAGGACTTTTTCTCCAGTTCAAGCAGGCCAAAAACCACATCAACGACCTGCACACCGGTATCATCAATGTAATTCTGGACCTCAATCCGCTCACCTTTATAACGAAGACATCTGGCCAGCGTATCGCCCAGACAGGCATTACGCAAATGGCCAACATGGGCTGCTTTGTTAGGGTTGATATTAGTATGCTCGACAATGATTTTTTTCTCTTCTGGCTCGAGTCCGCTTTTTCCCAGATTTCTGAATTTTTGTTCAAAAAAAGACTGACGGTCAAGATAAAGGTTGATATAGCCAGCACCGGCTATATCAATTCGCTCCACCCCTTCCAGACCGGATAATAGCTCAACTGCTCTGGAGGCTATGGCCCTGGGATTGGTTTTCAGTTTTTTGGCCAGAGGAAAAGCCAGGGATAAAGCCAGATCTCCAAACTTTTCATCAGGTGTAGGCACCAGTTCAATGTCATCCAGGTTGACAGGCCATTCGCTTTTCAGCCGCTCAGCAATTTTTTCCCGCAATTTCTTTTTCGTCTGATACATAGTGATTGTAATTATAACAAAAATCATCCGGCTAACAAGTTGCGGTTTTGCTTGAAAAGGAGTATTGGTTTATGATACTAAATAAGCTCGGTAAAGTATTAGATTTAGAAAGGAATCAGCATGAAAAAAACCAGGTTAAATCAGGTTCATCGAGAGGCTGGCGCCCGCCTGATTGAGTTTGCTGGCTGGGAAATGCCGGTAGAATACCGCGGCCTGATTGAAGAACATCTGGCTGTCAGAACCAGGGCCGGCTTATTTGATGTCAGCCATATGGGTGAAATAATTGTTGAAGGTCCAGAAGCTCTGTCTCTCGTTCAATACCTCACTCCTAATGATGCCGGCAAGCTTTTGCCCGGGCAGGTCCAGTATTCTGCTCTGACCACGCCCCAGGGAACGTTTGTTGATGATTTGCTGGTCTATTGCTTATCAGTGCCGGATAGATACTTGCTGGTAGTTAATGCGGCTAATACTGATAAAGATTTCGCCTGGATAAAAGAAAAAGGAGCTGGCTTCAAGGCCCGGGTATCCAATGAAAGTGATCACTATTCTCAACTGGCTTTGCAGGGACCACTGGCTCAGGAAATTTTGCAGCCACTGACCGCAATTGACCTCGGTCAGATGAAATCTTTTAATTATGCTTATGGGCAGGTAGCAGGAATTGATAGCCTGGTTTCCAGGACCGGTTATACCGGTGAAGACGGTTTCGAAATTTACACCACCTCAGAAACTCCAGAGGTGATCTGGAAAGCTATTGTGGCCCAGGGCGAGCCTTCAGGACTCCAACCAGTTGGACTGGGAGCCAGAGATACCCTGAGGCTGGAGGCCAAGTTGATGCTCTATGGCAATGACATCAGTGATAAAACGACTGTTCTGGAAGCGGATCTCAAGTGGATTGTTAAATTTCAAAAAGGAGATTTCCTGGGCAAGGCAGCTTTAGAGCAACAACTGGCTGAAGGATTGAAAAGAAAACTGGTTGGGTTTGAAGTTGTTGATAAAGGCATTGCTCGTCCACATTATCCAGTTTATATTGGCGGGCAAAAGGTATCAGAAGTCTGTTCCGGTAGCTACGGGCCTTATGTTAAGAAAGCTATTGGACTGGTTTATATGCCGATCGAAGCTACAGCCATCGGGACTGAATTTGAGATCGGTATTCGGGACAAGATGGTGAAGGCCAGAGTTGTGCCCACACCCTTTTACAAAAGGGAAAAAAAATAGATTCGATAGAATAAGAGAAAACAAAAAGGAGGAAAGGATGTATCCTGAAAATTTTTATTACAGTCAAGACCATGAATGGTTAAAAGTGGAAGGTGAGGAAGCTGTGCTGGGCATCACTGATTTTGCTCAGAAACAACTGGGTGACATAATTTATGTTGATTTACCGGCGGTTGGGAAGACTGTTGAGGCCCATCAAACAATAACGACGGTGGAGTCGGTCAAATCTGTCTCCGATGTTTATTCACCGGTCGCTGGAGAGGTTATCGAAGTCAATCAGCAGCTGATTCAAACACCGGAACTTATTAATCGCGATCCTCATGGTGAGGGCTGGATTTTAAAATTAAAATTAAATGACAAATCTGAACTTAACAATCTGATGAGGGCCGCCGATTATGAAAAGTATCTGGAGGGCCTGGAGCATTAAAACTATCAGCCTGCGGGCTGAAGACTGAAATTTATTATATACGGGGGCAAAAATGAGTTATATTCCCATCAGCCAGGAAGACCGGCAGGAAATGCTGGCCCTCCTCGGTCTCAATTCGGTCGAAGAGCTCTTTAGCTCAATACCGGAGCAAAACCGGCTTAGAAATCTACTGAACCTGCCGTCTGCCAAATCAGAACCGGAGCTTCTTAGCTATTTTGAAGACAGAAGCCAAAAGAACACGTTTGATCAATATGTCTCTTTCCTGGGAGGCGGAGCTTATGATCATTTTATTCCGGCTGTGGTAGATTATTTAAGTTCGAGAGGCGAATTTGTCTCACCTTATACCCCTTATCAGCCAGAAGTCAGTCAGGGAACTCTCCAGGTTATATTTGAATATCAGACACTTATCTGTCAGTTGACCGGTCTGGAGATTGCCAACGCTTCTCTTTATGATGGGGCCACAGGGGCGGCCGAGGCCGTTCTAATGGCCAACCGGGTTAAAGATAAAAAAAGAATACTGGTGGCTTCAACAGTTAATCCTCAGTACCGGCAGGTAATCTATACCTATGGTAAAAATATTGGTCTGGAAATTGTCGAACTGCCCTATAACCAGTCGGGGCAGGTGGAGATGAGGGGACTGCAGGCGGCCTTAAATGAAAGAACCTCAGTTCTGCTCTGTCAGTCGCCTAATTATTTCGGGGTGATAGAGGATATTAAAGCGCTGGCCGAGACTGTTCATGAGCGGGGAGCCATGCTGACCGTGGCCATTTCAGAACCTCTGTCTCTGGGCTGGCTGGAAGCACCAGGGAAACTGGGGGCAGATATAGTTACTGGAGAAGGTCAATCTTTTGGTCTGCCTTTGAGTTATGGTGGCCCATATTTAGGTTTTATGGCCTGTAAAAAAGAATTTGTTCGGCAGTTGCCGGGAAGAATTGTCGGTCAGACGGTTGATGCCGAAGGCCGGCGCGGCTTTGTTCTAACTCTTTCTACCCGAGAGCAGCATATCAGAAGAGAGAAGGCTACTTCTAATATATGCACGAACGAGGGATATTGTGCTCTCCGGGCCACGATTTATCTTGAAACCCTGGGCCGGAAAGGCCTGAGAAAGATGGCCTGGCTTAATGCTCAAAAAGCAGCTTATGCTAGCGAGCAGCTGACCTCTATTCCCGGGGTCAGGGCCAGATTCGACGGACCCGTTTTTAATGAATTTGTACTGGAGTTCCCCCGAAGCTGGGAGGAAATAAACCAGAAGCTCAAAGATAGAGGGATTCTGGGTGGACTCAGCCTTAAAGAATTTCCCGGACTTGATCATTGTGCTCTTATTACTGTTACTGAAAAACACAGCCGGGAAAAGATTGATCTTTATGTCCGGGCTCTGCAGGAGGTCTTAAGATGATCAATGTCATTCGCGAACCGCTTATTTTTGAAATAAGCTCGCCAGGTAAGACAGCCTTTAAGGTGCCTGAACTGGATGTGCCTGAGAAAAAAGACCTTCTGGCTGGCCTGCCGCTGCGGGCAGACATTGAAGGTTTTCCAGAAGTTTCAGAAACTGAAATTACCCGGCATTTTACTCGCCTGTCTCAGACCAATTACTGTGTTGACCTGGGAATTTATCCTCTTGGCTCCTGCACGATGAAATACAATCCGAAGATCAACGAGAGAGTTGCCTCACTTCCAGGTTTTACTCAAGCTCATCCCCTGGCTCCAGAAGAACTGGTCCAGGGAAATCTGGAACTGATGAAAACTCTGGAGAAGCTGCTGCTGGAAATTACCGGGATGGACGCTATTACTCTTCAGCCAGCAGCTGGGGCTCATGGTGAGCTGACGGGCATGATGCTGATCAGGGCTTACCTTCAAGCTCAGGGCAACCCGAGAAAATATGTTCTCATTCCGGACTCTGCTCATGGTACCAATCCCTCTTCTGCCCATCTCTGCGGTTATACTGTCAAAGAGATAAAATCCAACGAACGTGGTACGGTCTCGGTTGACGACCTGGCCAGATTAATGGATGAGGAAGTGGCGGCCTTGATGTTGACCAATCCCAATACTCTGGGAGTCTTTGAATCGGATATCTGCCAGATTGCCGATATTGTTCATTCTAAAGGTGGATTTCTCTACATGGATGGTGCCAACTTAAATGCTTTAGCCGGTATCACCAGGCCCGGTGACTTAAAAGCTGACGTCATGCATCTAAATCTTCACAAGACCTTTTCCACTCCGCACGGTGGGGGAGGACCTGGCTCTGGGCCGGTGGCTGTTAAAAAGATTCTAGAGCCATTTTTACCCGTGCCGGTAATCGAAGAGAGAGGGGGCGTTTACCATTTAAGCTACGACCGTCCCCAGACGATCGGTCGGGTTAGAAGCTTTTATGGTCAATTTCTGGTTGCTTTGAAGGCGCTGGCTTATATCTTGAGCCTGGGCCCGGAAGGCATAAAAGAAATGGCTGAGACAGCTGTCCTTAACTCCAATTACATCAGAAAAAATCTCCAAGGCTTGTATGAATTGAAATATGATACACCCACCCTTCACGAGTGTGTTTTTTCTGATAAGTATCAAAGAGAATATGGAGTTACCAATCTTGATATTTCCAAGCGACTGCTCGATTATGGTCTGCATCCGCCGACCATGTCTTTCCCGCTGATTGTTCACGGTGCTTTGATGATCGAGCCAACTGAAACAGAAAGCCGCCGCGATCTTGATCTTTTCATTGAAGCTATGAAAGCTATTGCCCGTGAGGCTAAAGAAAATCCAGACTTGCTGAGGACAGCGCCCCATATCACCTATGTCCGCCGTTTGGATGAAGTTCAGGCAGCCCGTAATCCTATCTTAAGATGGGAGAAATAGGCATAAAAATTGTAAAATCCATTTTTAATTGCTGATTAAAGAAGATACGACAGACCGATTATTTATAGTTGAAGGAAGCAATATGATGAGCATGCAGAATTTAATCCTGGCTTTGTCTCGTTACTGGGCTGGGCAGGGCTGTTATCTGGCCCCTACCTATGATCTGGAAGTGGGAGCCGGGACGATGACCCCTGATACTTTTTTCCGTGTGCTGGGCCGAAAACCATGGCGAGTAGCTTATGTTCAACCTTCGCGCCGCCCGACTGATGGTCGTTATGGTGAAAATCCTCACCGGGTCCAGAAACATTTCCAATTTCAGGTGATTATGAAGCCCTCGCCGCTAAATATCCAGAAAATTTATCTAGACAGCTTGATCTCTCTGGGCATTAATTTATCTGAACATGACCTGAGGTTCGATGAGGACGACTGGGAGTCACCGACTATCGGTTCCTGGGGAGTTGGTTGGCAGGTCATGCTGGATGGTTTGGAAATTACCCAGTTTACCTATTTCCAACAGGCAGGCGGGCTGGAACTTTTCCCGGTGTCAGTTGAAATCACTTATGGGCTGGAAAGACTGGAAATGTTTCTTGAGCAAAAAGACAACATTTATGATTTAAAGTGGTCCGATGATGTCAGTTATCGTGCTCTCCGTTTCAGAGAGGAGAAAGAATTTTCTGTTTATAATTTTGAGCAGGCTGATATAGCCATGCTCCAATCTTCATTTAATGCTGCCGAAAAAGAAGCCCGGCGGCTGATTGACCAGAAGCTGCTGCTGCCCGCTTATGATTATTGTCTGAAATGTTCGCATCTGTTCAATCTGCTCGATGCCAGAAAAGCTATCAGTGTTACTGAAAGAGTCAAAATGATTGGCCAGATCAGAATTCTGGTCAACCAGATAGCCCGCCTCTACGCTGATGAGGAAGGAGAAAACTGATGGAGTTCCTGCTGGAGATTATGACTGAAGAATTACCTTCGTCCCATGTAAAAAGTGCTCTGGCTCAACTCGAGGAAAAATTTTCTCAGGAGATGAAGGCTTCCGGGCTGGAGATATCCGAACTAAGGGCGATTGGCACCTGCCGGCGTCTCGGACTGGTAGCTGATCTCGGAGAAAGACAGCCTGACCAGGAAGAGATAGTGACTGGTCCGCCGCGGACAGCCGGCCTGGCTCCTGATGGCAGCTTTACCCAGGCTGCTCTGGGCTTCGCCCGTTCTCAGGGCATATCAGTGGATAATCTTCAGGTCCTGACCACAGCCAGAGGGGAATATCTGGGGTTTAAAAGATTAAAAAAAGGGAAGTCAACGCCCGAGATTCTGGAAGAGAAATTACCCGCCTTGATAACTTCTCTCAGTTTTCCCAAAACCATGCGCTGGTCAGATAGATCATTCCGTTTTTCCCGCCCGATTAAAGGCCTTCTCTGTCTTTTCGGCGGGCAGATAGTCAGGGTGTCACTGGAAGGGCTCGTTGCTTCCAGCCGGACTTACGGTCATTTCATTCATCGACCACAGGAGCTCTCTGTTCACAGTTATCAGGAATACTATCAGGCCTTAAAAGATAATCTGGTGCTGGTTGATCCAGCTGAAAGAAAAGAGAAAATTTTAGATGGATTTCAAAAAAAGTTAAGCAGCCTGAAAGCTCAGGTTTATCCTGACGACAGGCTCCTCGAAAGATTGCTGTGGAACGTGGAATGTCCACTGGTCATCATGGGTAGTTTTCCTGAGTCCTATCTATCTTTGCCGCTGGAAGTATTATCAACGGCTATGAGAGAAGGACAGCAACTTTTTTCTGTGGTCAGGGGCAAAAAACAGTTGCCTTATTTTCTGGGCATTGCTGATGCTCCGGCCGATCCTAAAGGCTATATTTTAGCCGGGAACGAGCGGGTGCTGAAAGCCAGACTGGAAGATGCCCGATTTTTCTGGGAAAATGATCTAAAAGTCAGCCTGGCCGAGAGAGCTGATCAGCTGTCCGCGGTCATTTTTCAGGAAAAACTTGGTAGTTATGCCGATAAAGTGGCCAGAGTGGAGGAACTGGTCAGTTATATTGCTGACCGCCTCAATCTGAGAAATCTTAAAAAAGACCTTTTAGAGGCGGCCAGATTGTCCAAAGCTGATCTCCTGACCGAAATGGTCCGTGAATTTCCCGAACTTCAAGGTAAGATTGGCGGATTATATGCTCAGCGCCAGGGCTGGTCAGAGACAGTCAGCCGGGCGATTTATGAACATTATCTGCCAGCCTCCGGGGAAGATCCCGTACCAGATTCAACCGGCGGCGCGATTCTATCTCTGGCTGATAAACTGGATACAGTAGTTGGCATAACTGGAACCGGTTATGCTATTAGCGGCTCATCTGATCCCTACGGCTTGAGAAGAAACGCTCTGGGTGTGGTGCGGATAATTCTGGATAAAAAGTTCCATCTGTCTCTTTATCGTTTTATTGATAAGTCGATTTCCCTGCTGCAGAAAAAATTGACATTGCCGGCCGAACAGGTGAAAACGGCCTGTCTGGAACTAATGGCCGGGAGGGTAAGGTTTATCTTCGAAAAGAGAGGCTATAGTTATGATTTAATCACTGCTGCTCTGGCTCCTGGCCTCGACCATCTTGATTTTACCGAAGCCAGGATCAAAGCTCTAAATAGCCTCAAGTCGAGCAAAAATTTTGAACAATTTATTTTAATGGTTAAAAGAGTCAAGAATATTTTAAAAGAGGCGCCCAAAAGCAGGTTGGATCCGGCCAGGCTCAGCGAAAAGGAAGAAAAGGAATTGTATTCTGCCTTAAATATCATCAAGAAAAATGCCGAGGAAATGATGGCCAGAGGTGATTTTGCTGAAGCTCAGAAAATAATATTTCGCCTGCAAACTCCCTTAACCAATTTTTTTGACCGGGTGCTGGTCATGGCTGAAGATAAAAAGATTCGCAATAATCGCCTGGCTTTGCTGTCTCAGGTTCAGTCGCTGATTGATCAGCTGGCTGACTATTCGCAGATTGTTGTAACCTCGGAGAACTCTTGAGTTGACTGGCTACTTCAGCTCAGGTTCCAACTGCTTCAGGAGCTTTCGATATCATACTCATCCGGTTGAGCAGTCGGGTCAAGCTCCTGACTGGCGAATTTTTGTTCCAGAGAAATTATTTTGACCAGATTGCCAGGGTAATTCTGAGATTTTTTCTCACCATAAACATTGAACTGGACACCTGCCTCAAAAGGATAATTTCCTTTTTTATTCCGGGCTGACCAGCGGACTTTTCCGAACAGGCTAAGAGGAGCCCGTTCGCCAGGTATTGATAACTGAATAAACAGCTTTGTGCCCGGCTTAAGACGCTTCTGGCTGACAAATCTTAGCCCGCCCCGGCTCAAATCCTTCAAAGGCAGAAATTCTTCGTAAAAAGACTTTCTTTTAAATAACCTCCTTTCTTTTCGGTAAGAGACGGTTGCTCCTGGAATTTTAAATCTCTGGCTAATTCTTTTTTCGGCTGCATAAATTTCGCTCAACACGATGGCCTCTTTTCCTCTGCTCCCATTTTAGGTCTAGTTATAATTTAAAAAGCTGAGAAAGTCAAAAAAATTAAAAATTATAGTGCTGAGCACAGGAGGCAAAAAAGTTTCTGACTTAATCTTCGGCTCGAGAAAGGAAGCTCCGCTCACTCTCTTATCAATAAGGAAGAACTTCAGGCTTTTCTGCTTTTAATCTGACTTCAACCTCAGTCCTGACCGTCTGTTGCTCTGGATTTATAAAGGTAAAGTTAAGCTCGGCCTGTCGATTATAGATGGCCGGCGTAGTCTCGGGCGGTTTCTTCCTCCAATCCTTAACTGTTTTAACTATGGCGGAGACGGCATCTATGATGGACACGGCTCGCATTGGATACTGGTCTTTCTGTGGAACCAGGTATGGTTTGGTACCGGGCGGATTGGGTGGGGGAATGGTTATTTTGACGGGAACTTTTTTCTGAAGGTATTTAGTGGACTTATAAATTAGAGTGTCACCAATATAAAGGGCTACTTCACCTTCTATGTCTTTCAGGGGAGGGGTATTTTGCCTCTGAACAGACAGTTCTGGTTGACCGAGATTCCTGTGCTTGACATTAAAGTCAATGACAATCCTTTTTCTGACTGTCACCAGACTGGTTTTAAGAAAGATATCCAGCTTAATCATAAAAGGTTCTTCATAAGAAAAGGGTAGGGGAAGCTGAATTAAATGGGAGCCCTTCGACCACCAGCCACCAAGCAGTGGCTGCCCCTCCAGTTGAATCTTGTAATAGGCGTCAGCCGACAGATCAAAGCCCAGGCGGAGCATTTCAGGGATAGTCCGCGGTTCGGCTGAAGCCGCCACCAAAAAATTAAGATTGGTCAAGAGGGGATAGTCTTTTTCCCATCTTCCCCAGAACTCCAGCCAGGGACTGAAGACGCTGAAGTCTAAAAATTCAAATAATGGTTCGGCCAGATTATATTCTTCAAAATAATTAACAACAGCCTGTTTTTCTTTTTCGGTCTGCCCGAGCCGATGATAAATATAAGGAAGAATAGCCAGGGCCTCCTGGCGGTCAGGTTCAGCTAAGGAGGGCAGGCTGTTTTCCAGAAGTATTTGTGCTTCCTCCCATTTTTCTTCTTTGAGATACTGATTGATATCTGTTTTCCAATCAGCCAGGGCCAGGCACGGAGCTAGCAGGTAAAAAACAATCAGATAGATAACAGCCTTTTTCTGTTCAGTCATGATAGGTAAAAATCAGATAAAATTCGAGACTTTTCCCGGGAAAATCAGGTGGCAGAGGTGGAAATGGTGCACAGAGTTTAACTGCAGCCACTGCCGCCTCGTCCAGCACCGCACTGGTAGTGGAGGTGGTAATTTCTAATGATTGCAACTGTCCTTCTCGATCAACCCTGATCATTAAGACCACTATCTTTTCCTTTGGCAGGACAGCTACCTGTGGCAAACTCCATTTAGCCTGAATTAAATTGATGACTTTTTCTGCCCAGGGCGTTATATCGTAACTATAGCCACTGCCGCTGCCAGAGCCAGCTAATCCCCCGCCTACTCCGCCACTACCAGGGCCTCCTCCAGCTGGTGGAATAGGCTTTCCAGCCGGGGTAAAGCGCAGATTTTTTCCTGATTGTTGATAAGCCTTAGGATCAACATATCCAAAAAGATCAGTTCGGAGTCCAGGTGTAGTTTCTGTCACTCCAGTTTCTTTTTCACCTTCCGGGTAAACCGGCAATTTAAGGCTAAAATTATAGCGGCCAGAACTCCTAAACCGAGTAGAAAGGTTCAGCCTGAAACCCGAAGGCGGATTAATCTCGTTTCTGCCGGCGGCCAGATAAGCATCCAGGTTAAAGGGGATCGATGGTTGGCTGCCTTGCCCGCCTGCCTGTGCGCCTTGAAGTCCGGCGGTACCTCCACCTTGGCCAGAGCCAGCACCACCACCCGCTGATTGACCGCCGCCAGAGCCGCCCTGGCCCGCGCCTGGCGCACCCGTCTGACTGCTTCCAGGCTTTTGACCAGGCCTGGCTGAGAATAAGTCTTCGCTGACGGGGGGCTGGTTTATAACCTCTTCCAGGTTAGAAGGAAGCGATACCGGTGGATAGCTGGCTATGGTTACTTCCGTTTCCCGACCGAAGGGTAGTATATTGATCAGGATTTTGGCCTGCCTCAGATAAAGAACAAGAGCTAAGTGAAAGGCCAGGGCTATGGATAGACTGATAATTTTTATTTTTAAATCCGATTCTTCAATTTTTTCCAGCCAGGATTTAAACCGGCTGAGCAAACTTAATTTAGTTATTTTCATTAAAGACTACTTAAAGTCAATTTACAGCAAACAGTCTTATAAGAATATTATATAAAAAGTCAGTGGCAGATATAAAGTTGCATAGAAAAATTCACCTTATTTAGAAAAATTCATTACCAATAGATATAATAGGCCGAAAGAATTCATAATAATTAACAGCAAGAAAAGAAGATTTAAGCCGAGAAGTGGTATGAAGATTGAAGATGCCAGCAAAGCGCCAAGAAATGAACCGAAAAGGTCAAGGGCATAGCCCAGCCCATAACTGGCTCGAAGGTTGAGAAGTAAGACATTGCTGGTGGAAAAAATTGCTCCACCTAAAACACCCATCATTAACAGTAGAAAATAATAAATAGCTTCAATTTCTGAGGACAAAGCCAGCCGGCTCAGCACCAGGAGAAGAACCAAGCCGGCCTGGATGGCCATCAGCAGCTTTAAGCTGTCTGTTCTCTTCAGTTTTTGAGCCAGTTTTGAACCGAGGTAAAGCCCGAACATAAACATAGTAAATAGAAGTGAAATTCTGGCATAGATAAATCCCAGCTTGGACTGAAAAGCCAGGATAAGGCCAACTTCAGTCACCATGGTGGTAAAGCCCATCAGCCAGAGAGGCAAGAGATAAATGGCTGCGCTGGCTTTTTTCTTCAGGCTCAAAATAAGCATGGTTAGCAGCAGAATTATAAGGGGAAAATCAAAAAGCCAGAAAGTCCGGATTTTATTGAGCTGGCTGAGCACTTTTAGCTCTGGTCCTCTGAATTGCTTGCTCCACAGAACAGCCGAAAAGAAATAGCTGATAGGATGGTTATCATAATTGAGGCGTGGCCGCTCAACAGCCCGAATACTGTCCATTAAATATTGCTTTTTGGCCGGATTAAGCCGGCTGCGCAGGAATTCTGGACGGAAAAAAACGGTCTTTAGTTCGGTCTGCTGCCATCTCTGACTCAAAACCTCATCTGAATCATCAATCGGTCCCTCTGAAGCCAGAAAAATATTACTGTCTCCTGGTATAACTCTGACGATAGAGAAAATGCTCTTTAAAGAATAATAAAGGCTGGCCAGAAGTTCAGCCTGTTCACTGGAGATATAATTCTCAGAAGAGGGGACAATAAAGGAAAAAACTCCATCAGGCAGGAGTTTTTCTTTGACCAGGGCAAAAAACTCAACGGTGTAAAACCTGTTAATTTGGGCCGAAGAGGGCTCTGGTAAATTACTGATAATGACCTCATAGCGATGATCGGTCCGACGAATAAAATGACGACCATCCTCAATATAAGTTGTAATGCGTGGGTCAGTCAGAACAGCTGCTGCCTGTGATAAATAATGACCGGTCAGTTCTATAATCTCTGGGTCAAGTTCCACATAATCAACCTCCACCTCCGGGGAGGCAAGAAGTAGCTCAAGGCTGCCGTTAAGGCCACCTCCGATAAGCAAGATATTTTTGGCCTGGGGGCGCTGCAGAACAGAAAAACAAACCGAGTCTTCAGCCAGCTGCGGATCAGGGTAATTAAAGACCAGTAGGCTGTTGCTGTAAAAAGAATATTGTTCCTCGGATTTGATCACCTGAAGGCGGGAATAAATTGAATCCCGGGAAGCCAGCAGTTCGAAAGGCTGCCAGGTCACTTTCTGGGAAGGAAAATCAAATAACCAGAGGGATAAAGCCAGAAGGCAAACGAAAAAACCTGTAGCTCTTGTCTTCCAGCTTGAGCTGACCAGAGCCATAGCGACCGAAATTAACAGCATAACTACTGCTGCCGCCTGCCAGTTGGAAAAATAGGGAATAAGAAAAAGGTAGACAACGAGTCCCCCGGCGGCTGAGCCCAATGATTCCAGCTGGTAAACTCTGAGCAGTTGTCCATCCGACCAGTGAACATTAGCCACAAACAGAGCTCCCAGAGGGAAACTCAAAAAAATCGAGATCAAAAAAGAAATCATTAAGACCGGCAAAAAGCCGGCCGCCTCCGCTGGAAGATAGCCGGCCAGAGGCCGGAAGAACCGCAGCCAGGCGAGCAGAATGACAAACAATATGAGAACGGAATAATACAGGCCCGATGGGCTGAATCTGGCCGGGATATTCTTTTTAACCAGCCAGCTGCCCAGACTGCTACCCAGCAGCCAGAAAGCCAGAACAAACCCATAGACCAACTCGTTGGCCAGCAGGCTGGCTTCGAATTCACGGAGGATCAAAATTTGAAGAGAGATGGCCATGAAACCAAGAAGAAATGGATAATAGCTTCTTCTCAGCTCCAGACTCCGGGAATGGTCTGATGGCAGTGACGGCATTTATTACCGCTCAGGCTGTTTTTTTTGATGGTATAACCATATCTCTCGATTACCACCTGTCCACAATTGGGGCAATAAGTGTTTTCACCCGGATGACCGGGCACATTGCCCAGATAAACATAGTGTAAACCTTCCTCGAGGGCAATATCCCGCAGCCTTTCCAGAGTGGAAACAGGTGTCGGCGGCAGATTTTTAATCAAGTACATGGGCTGAAAACGCGAAAAATGCAGCGGATAGTCTGGACCAATTTCTGCTTTTAGCCAGCGGGCCATTTGCCTGATCTCTTCTGGTTTGTCATTGAGAGTTGGAATGACCAGATAAACTATCTCCAGCCAGACCTTAGAGCTGGCAATTTGCTTGATCGAGTCCAGGACTGGCTTCAGCTGCCCTCGAACATAATTAGTATAAAAGTCTTGATTAAAGGCTTTTAAATCAATCTTAATAGCCTCAACAACCTTGATTAATTCAGCCAGCGGTTCTGGATTGATAAAACCATTGGTAATAACAGCATTTCTCAACCCTTTTTTTCTGGCTTCAAGGCTGGTGTCGTACATAAATTCATAAAAGATAACCGGTTCCGAATAGGTATAAGCTACAATCGGACAATTATAGTGGGCAGCTGTCTCGGCAACCACTTCAGGCGGCAGATAGCGACTTTGCACCTGCTCCGGCCTCATCTGAGAAATTTCCCAGTTCTGGCAGAACTTACAGGCCACATTGCAGCCGGCGGTCGCCAGAGAAAAAGCCATGGCTCCAGGCAAAAAATGGAAGAGGGGTTTTTTCTCGATAGGATCAATATTGTAACTGGCTACCTGCCCATAAACCAGCGTATAATATTTGCCGTTCTGGTTTTCGCGAACGCCGCAGAAACCACGTTCCTTATCTCCGAGCTGACAGAAACGCGGGCAGAGACGGCATTTTATTTCCCGGTCAGGCAGGCGATCATAATATCTGGCTTCAACCCGCGACAGGCCAGCAGCTGGTCTGGCCTCTGAGGCCAGAAGTCTTCGTTGGCCTGTTCGCAGAGAATTGGAAGTTAGCAGCCAGCCACTGCCAGCTGCTGTTCCTTTTAAAAACTCACGCCGACGCATCCTTACCTCTCAAAATATTATACTTCTTCTTCTATTATCTCGATATTATCGAAATGAGCCAGACCCAGACCGGAGTTTTCAGCTGTCTGTAAATAGGTTGGTTCCCGTCTTTCCTCCGACAAGGAGGGCAGCCCTTTTTTCGCCCGTAAATTTTCAATGAGTTTCCAGCCAACTGTATCCACGGCTACAGGGTCAAAGCCAAAAATTAACTGGTTGGTCTTTTCATTCCACTGGGGATGGTAATCCGGTCCCCGATGATACTGAACCCGCAGAGCATCGAGAATGCTCAGCCGGTGCTTTTTTCTGATTAAATCGATCTCAAACAGGTCAGCCAGATAAGGATCGCAATTACTGTCATGGTACTTGTTGGGGTTGTGGATGGCTCCAAAATAGTTTTTCATACCTCCCGTTATTCCCGCTATTCCATGATCCTTAAGGAGAGCCAGACTGATAGCCGAGTCAACCAGTTCAGCCTGAATTCTGGAAAAAAGACTGGCTACACTCCGATTAATCACAGGCTGAGATGTATAACCAATCCCGGAGCTGTCAGTTCCCATGATTCTAAGGCTGCCCACTGATCTCGAAAGTTTATAGCCAGCCTCCTTCAACTCTTCATTGGTTCGGTCCCAGATGATGATCTTATCTTCGCGGCCCAGAGTCTTCCCCAGCCACAAGCCCAGGGTAACAGCCGTTTCCGGATAGGTACTGATAGCCCTCCGGCCGATCGTATTAATTTTTATACCGATATTTTCCGCTGGCTGGAAGAGTTGGCGCAACGCTTCTTCAGCCTGGTTGCTGCCGGTCAAAATTTCCAGGCCTGTCCTGAACATTCTCAGCATAGAACTTGGGTCGGGCAGACCATTGGCGGCCAGAGCTCGCTCTGACCTGATTATAACTACTCTGGCTTTTTCCATCATTCAAACTCAAATTTATGATTATCTTTTATCCCTGAATTGTCAATTCCAGCTGACTATCGCGGTTGCTTTAAACAGACAAAAGTTATATATTTTTGTCAGGCGGAGGACGAAATGAAGAGACCACCCAGTCGGGATCATTTGTATATTCTTATCCTGATACCACTGATCGGTCTGTTGGTTTTTATTGGTCAGGGATGGGCACAGTCGGCGGCTCAAACCACGGCTACAGCCAGAGATATAAGGTCGTTGTTGCCACGAATCGATGGCTGGAAATTGACTGAAGATCCACAGATTTATAATCCCGATACCCTCTTTGAATACATAGATGGAGCAGCCGAAGCTTATCTCGGCTATGATTTTCAGCAGCTGCTGGTCTCAAATTATGAAAAGGAGGGAACAGAGAGTGCTGTTACCGTTGAAATTTACGACATGGGTTCAGCGCTTAATGCCTTTGGAATTTTCAGTTCTGAGCGTTATCCGGAAATACCTGAGGTGCCCTTTGGCCTGGCTGGATACCTGGAAGGAGAAGTTCTTAATTTCATTTCCGGTCCGTATTATGTCAAGCTAATATGCTACAATGGCGAGGAACAAACAGCCGATTATCTGAAAGAATTTGCCGGGGCGGTAGATGGGAAGATTAAGGATAAAGGTAGCTGGCCAGCCCTGTTTAAGCTGTTTCCGGCAGCTAATTTAATAAAAAACTCTGAAAAATATATTAAGAAAAATTTTATGGGTTTTGACTTCCTGGCCAATGGTTATGCGGTTAGTTATCATCTGGATGGGGGTCAATATGAGGCTTTTATCGTTGAGGCTAAGACGGAGTCCGAAGCCAGGAACTCCCTTCAAAAATTACTGGATTTCTATTCTGGCGAAAAAACACCTTTTGTTCAGGAAGGGGACAGGTACCGCCAGGTAAATAAATATGGTCAGGTTATCCTGATCAGTCAGGTCAGGAAATATCTCTTTGGCCTGAGCCGGGTGCCGCTGGCCCTGGCCGGTCAGGCTGTCCAGACCTTTAATCAACTAAAAACGAACTTAGAAACAGCCAGGTAACAGAGTAGAATTGACCGGATTAGGAGATCAATGGCTGAAGTCAAAGTAACCGAATCAAAGCTGACCAGGGTTTGCCTGGTGATTCTAACTCTCTTTGTTCTGGGCATCTGTTTCAAGCTGGCCAGGCCGGTTCTTGTTCCATTTTTCCTGTCTTTGTTTATATCTTATGCAATTTCTCCTTTGCTGGATTGGCTGATCAGTCTTAAGGTTCCCAAGGGTCTGGCTATTACTCTGATTGTCGTTGTGACATTTGGTCTTCTTTATCTTATCGGGCTAATTCTTTACTCCAGTGGGAAACATTTTGTTGCCTCTTTGCCTGAATACATTCAAAAAGTAACTGTCCTCTTGACCGAAATCAGCAGCGGTCTGGATCATCTCCCTTTTAAACTGGATGTTCCCTCCATCATTGGCCAGATCAACCTGGAAAAGGTTACCAATGTTCTGTTTGGAACGCTCGGCTCCTTTTTTAATTTTCTGGGCAACCTGATTTTGATCTTTGTTTTTATTATTTTTATTCTGGCTGGCCGTGATAAACTGGCCGACAAAGTGGCCAGGGCTTTTGCGCCAGAAAGAGCCAGTTACTTAAGCCGGGTGCTTTTAAGTCTCAACAGCCAGATTCAAAAATATCTGGCTGTTAAAACACTGCTCAGCATTATTAATGGCACCCTGGTCTGCCTGATTCTGATCATTTTTGGTGTAGATTTTGCTCTGCTCCTAGGTTTCCTCACTTTCGTCCTTAACTTTATTCCATCTTTTGGTTCGATTATAGCTACCATTATTCCTACTCTGGTCGCCTTTTTGCAGTTTGGCAACTCACTGACTCCTATCTGGGTGCTGCTGGCGATTGGCGTCACTGATTCTATCCTGGGGAATTTCGTTGACCCCAAATTAATGGGTCAGAGCCTCGATTTAAGCCCGCTGCTTGTCCTGTTCACTTTGATTCTCTGGGGCTGGCTGTGGGGTATTGCCGGTATGGTTCTGGCCGTTCCGATTCTGGCTGTTTTGAAGATTATTCTGGAAAATATACCTTCAACCAGATCCTGGGCCATTTTGATGAGTAAATGACACCAGCCTGGTCTGGCTTGGTCGATTAAAACCGATAATGCGGGCAGCTCCTGAGCGGAAAGAGCTCCATTCAGTCTTTGGTTTCCAGACCATTTTTGTCCTGATTAATAATGAAGGCTTCGTCCGAAATTGTCTGAAATTTCTCTTTATATAGTTTTTTAAGAGCTTTCTGGGCTGCTTTCTGCTCGGCACTTTTTTTGGACGGCCCCTTGGCACTGGCCAGGATTTCCTGCCCTGAGCTAACGGCAATCGTAAAAACTTTTTCATGCTCAGGCCCAGATTCGTTCACTGTTCGATAAACGGGACTGGGCAGCTGGTGCTGATTAAAATATTCTTGCAAAGCCGATTTGAAATTATTGATCTTAAAATTGGCTGGTGGCAGATTTTTGAAATATTTTCTGATAAGTGAACATAAAACTAAACTGGCGGTCTGATAGTCACTATCGACATAAATAGCCCCGATCAGTGCTTCCAGAGCCCCGGCCAGAATACTTTTCTTCTTTCGCCCACCATTTTTTTCCTCGCCTTTGCCCAGCCTGATCAGCTTGTTAAGACCGAGCTTTCTGCCCAGAGCAGCGAGAGAGTTGGTTGAGACCAGAGTAGATTTTAGTTTGGATAACTGTCCTTCACTTAAACCAGGGTAACTTTTGAACAAAAAATCAGCTAGAATCAGGCCGACCACCGAATCACCCAGGAATTCCAGCAGTTCATTGTCCTGCTGTCCGAGCTCCGGATGTTCATGAGCGTAGGAGCTATGCACCAGAGCCTGTTCCAGCCAGGCCTGGTTTTTGAATCTATAATTTAGCTTTTTTTCAAGGGCCGTTATAGTCATCTCAATCAGCCAATTGAAATCTTATCATAATTTTTATTTTGATAAACAGGTTGACCGGAAGAGAAAGTCATGACAATTGAACCGGTAAAAGTGGTACCAAGAAAGGGCGTGTTGTGACTTTTGGAAGCCATTGTTTCTTGGCTGATAGTTGTTTTCCCGGCCAGATCAATAATGGTCAGGTCAGCCAGCTCTCCTTTTTTTATTCTTCCACCACTTTTGAGGTTGAGCAGTTTAGCTGGCCGGGCTGTTAAAGCTTCGATCAATCGATCCAGCGGGAAACCCTCCTTTTTGACCAGCAGATCCAGCAAGGAAGGGAGTGCAGTTTCCAGCCCGTTTATTCCAAAAGGAGCTTTTTCCAGTCCAGCTTTCTTTTCATCTTCGGCGTGGGGAGCATGATCAGTGGCAATAATATCAATTAGCCCGCTCTCAAGGGCCCGGCGTAGAGATTTAACGTCTTCTTCTGTCCTTAGAGGGGGATTGACTTTGGCATCTGGATTACCGGTCAACAGGATTTCTTCTGTCAGCAGTAGATGATGCGGTGTAACTTCAGCTGTCACCGGCACGCCTTCCGCCTTTGCCCAGGCCAGGAGATCAACTGAGCCTTTTGTACTCAGGTGAGCCAGATGAACGGGCCAACCGAAGTCTCTGGCCAGAATAATATCTCTGGCTACCATGATCTCTTCGGCTGCAGCTGGAATACCACCAAGCTGCAGGAGCCTGGAGATACGTCCCTCGTTGATGATTCCATTTCGAGAAAGGCTTTTCTCTTCGCAGTGGTCAATAAGCGGCAGACCCAGCGAAGCCGCTATCTCCATAGCTTTTCTCATTAAAGCCGAGCTGGCTATTGGCTGGCCATCGTCCGAAAAGCCGGCGGCCCCGGCCGATGCCAGTTCAGCCATCGGGCTCAATTCCTGTCCCTGTTCTCCGCGGGAAACCGAGGCAACGGGCAAGACCCTGACTGGCGAGCCTTTTCTGGCCCTGTCTATAATTTCCCGGGTGATTTCAGGTCGATCATTGACCGGCCTGGTGTTTGGCATACAGCAGATCGTGGTAAAGCCACCCCTGGCCGCAGCCTGGCCGCCGCTCTCGATGGTTTCTTTATGCTCCTCCCCGGGCTCTCTAAGGTGAGTGTGAAGATCAATCAAGCCAGGCGTTATTAACAGGCCTTCCGCCTTTATTATCCAGTCGGCTTTCTCTTCCAGGTCAGGTTTTATTTCTGCCACCCGTCCATCAAGCAGCAAAAGATCGAATTGACCGTCTATTTTTTCGCCTGGATCCAGAAGGCGCGCCTTTTTGATGAGCAGTTTCAAGTCAGGCTCTCCTTCGCCCTGATTACTTTGCCCCGTTATTTATTTTTTGTTTAACTCTTCTTTTGGCTCGGTAATTAAAACTTCATCAATTTGATCAATTTCTTTCAGATGAACTTCCACCCGCTCGCGTCTCGAGGTTGGAAGCAACCGTCCCGTATAGTCTGGCCGAATGGGTAATTCCCGATGTCCCCGGTCAATAAAAACAGCCAGCTGGATTGTCCTCGGTCGGCCCAGATCAAAAATAGCCTCCAGGGCGGCCCGGCTGGTTCGACCGGTAAAAATGACATCATCCACCAGCACGACGTCTTTTACGTCGAGATCAAGATCGCTGTCAACCTTAGCCGGTTTCTGTTTCTTTTCTTTTGAATCAAGATCGTCTCTATAAGGGGTTATATCCAGAGCGCTGACCGGAATATCAACGCCTTCATTCTGCTTCAAAATGTCGGCCAGCCGCCGCCCGAGATAGTAACCCCTGGTTTTAATGCCGATGATTATCAGGTTGTCCAGCTCGCGATTTCTCTCAGCTATTTCGGTGGCCATCCGCAGAAGAGTCCGCCGGATCTTGCCGCTGTCCATTATTCTGGCTTTAACTTTGGCCTCCATATCATCCTCTCTGTAAGAAATTTAAAAAAATATCTTTGACTAAAAGGAACTAAAAGTCAAGCTACCTGTCTTCCAGCCAGCAGCGACCAGCCCGTCCCTTAAAAAATTTTCTGGCCAGGTTAATATCTCTGGCCATAGCTTCTTTCAAGGCCTCAACCGAATCAAATTTTTTTTCTTCTCTTATTTTTTTCAGCAGGAAGAGAGAAGCTTTCTGTCGGTAAACTTTCAGTTTAATATCCAGCAGATGGCTTTCAACTCGCCTGACTGTTCCTCCTACGGTTGGCCTGATTCCAATATTTGAAACTGAGGGAAATGTCTTCCCGCTAATCTCAGTTAGAGTAATGAAGACACCGCCCGGAGTAATCTCATTTTCTGTCTTAAGGTTGATGGTAGGAAAACCAAGCCGCTGCCCCAGCCTGTCACCGCTTACCACCCGTCCGCTGATTTCGTAAGGGTGACCAAGGAGCTTATTGGCTTCTTCTATCTGTCCGCTTTCCAGCAGCTTCCTGATCAGGCTCGAGCTGATCGGGCGACCGCCGCTTCTGGCCGGCTCCAGAACTGTGACCTTAAAACCGAACAGATGGCCAAACTTTTTTAAATCATTGACGCCGCATTGCCGCTGATGACCGAATCTAAAGTTACGGCCGACCACCACCTGCTGGATTCCCAGACTATCTTTTATTATCTGGCGTGCGAACTCTTCCCCGCTCAGTCTGGACAGTCCGTTATCAAGATCAAATAAAAGACAAAAATCAAGGCCGGCCCGCTCGAAAGACCGAAGCCGCTGCTCCAGAGTCTGAATCATTTTAATCGGTCGGCCATTTAACGCTTTCTCCGGATGAGGATAAAAGGACAGAACGCCAGCCGCCGCCCTCTTTGAACTGGCTTCGGCCTTGACCTTTTTTATGATTTTCTGATGCCCGCGGTGAAAACCATCGAATATCCCTATGGCCAGAACGGAACCGGCAGTCTGTGGCCTGACCCTCCCGGATAGATGGTGGAAAACTTTCATCAGATTAGAGTTTAATGGCTTGAGTTTTATTCAGGTAATGCATTTTAAGCTGAGAAAGAACTGCTTCTAAAAAATTTTCTTCTTCTGGTTGGAGATTGCCTTTGGTCCGGTCTTTGAGCAGATCCAGGAGGTCTATTAATCGGCGGGCATAGTCTAAATTTTCTTCCATCTGGTTGGTTTGAGGGTTTTCCATCAGACCCAGCTTCATCAGGGCCTGGGTGTAGAAAGGAAAAATCAATGAGCTGAAATCAAGCGGAGGCATAAATTCAATTTCTTCTTGATCCTTTGATTCTTCCGACATTCCTTTTCCCCTGATTAATTTTTAGCTTAAATCAAAAAGTTGCAAAACTCTGTTATTTAGAGTAGCTTACGAAGCTAAATAATAGCTATAATTGGCTAAAAATTCAAGAGAGGTTAGAAGATGAAGAAGAGCCGGGAAGCGGCCAGACAATTTGAGCAGTTACTCGAGATCATGGCCTGTCTGCGATCGCCCGGGGGTTGTCCCTGGGACAGATCCAGAAGCAAGGAAGACATCATCAATTATTTTCTGGAAGAAACCTATGAAGCAGTTGATGCTCTGCGCTCGGATAAGGTAGAAGCTGCCCGAGAAGAGCTGGGCGATGTCCTGATGGAAATAGTCTTTTTGACTCTTTTCTATGATGAGGCCGGTCATTTTTCCATGACAGAGGTTATAGAGAACATTAATCAAAAAATGATAAGGAGGCATCCTCACGTTTTTGGTCAGGTAAAAAAGTCCAGCCAGGAGGAAATTGTGGCCGACTGGCAGCGTCACAAGATGGAAGAAAAGAAGAGAGATTCAATTCTGGAAGGAGTGCCAGCCTCCGCTCCGGCTTTGCTCTATGCTTTTCTTCTGGGACAAAGAGCAGCTGCCCACGGGTTTGACTGGCCTGGAGCCGGTCAGGCTTTAGAGAAAGTCGAGGAAGAACTTAACGAATTACATCAGGCTCTTCAGTCCGGGGAAAAGGCACAAATAACCGAAGAGCTGGGAGACCTGCTTTTTTCTCTGTGTCAGGTGGCTCGCCTTCTTGGTTATAATCCTGAAATAATCCTTCGCCAGGCTAATAAAAAGTTTGAGGCCAGGTTCAGGCAGATGGAGAAGGAAATAAAAAAGAAGGGTAAGAAGCTGAGCAGCTGTTCAGCTGAAGAGCTGGATCAGACCTGGGAGAAAGTAAAAGCCAAAAAAATCAAAACTCAGTCTGAGGCAAAAAAGGCCAGAAATAAAACCGGTAAAAAAACGTGACGATAGGGCTCAGGTTCTGATTGTTCAGTCTGCTTGCTTATTATTATCAGTAAGAGCTTCGGCCAGTTTCTCTTTTTTCCTTAAAGTCAGGCTGGCTTTGATAAAATCATCCAGATCTCCATCAAGAATACGGTCAACATCGCCAGTTTCCAGCCTGGTTCGGAGGTCTTTGATCATCTTATAGGGGTGAAGCACATAAGAGCGAATTTGATTCCCCCAGGCAATCTCAGATTTGCTATCTTCCAGTTTATCCAGTTTTTCCCGTTTTTTCTGTTTTTCAATCTCATATAGCCGGGCCTTGAGCAGTCTCATCGCTGTTGCCTTGTTCTGGTGTTGTGACCTTTCATTCTGACACTGAACAACAATGCCTGTGGGCAGGTGAGTGATTCTAACTGCTGAATCGGTGCGGTTGACATGCTGTCCTCCTTTGCCAGAGGAGCGGTAGGTATCAATTTTCAAATCATCAGGGTTAATCTCGACCTCGACATCATCTTCAATTTCTGGATAGACAAAAACAGCAGCGAATGATGTATGGCGCCTTTTGTTGGCATCAAAGGGGGAAATTCTAACCAGCCGATGAACACCTGATTCCTGGCTCAATAAGCCATAAGCATAATCGCCTTCTATCCTGACAGTAGCACTTTTCAGTCCGGCCTCTTCTCCAGGTTGATAATCCACTACTTCTGCTTTAAAACCCTTTCGTTCAGCATAGCGAAGATACATCCGAAAAAGCATCTGAGCCCAATCCTGAGATTCTGTGCCTCCTGCTCCTGGATGAATGGTCAAAATTGCATTTCGAGCATCATCCGGGTCAAAAAATAAAGTTCTTAACTGAGCTGTCTGTAATTCCTGCTCGAACTGATCCAGAGCTTCATTCAGTTCATCTAAAACCTCATTGCCCTCTTCAGCCAGTTCCAGCAGAACTTCTATTTCTTCCTTTTGGTCATGAAGCTTCTTATAAAGGTTAATTTCCTTTTCCAGCAATTTTTTACGCTGCTGGCTGGCTTGATATTTTTTCTGGTCGGACCAGGTGGCGGGCTGAGATAACTCGGTGTTTATCCGTTCTAATTCAAGCTGTTTATTATCCAGGTCAAAGAAAACCTCGAATTTCGTCCAGTTGCTGGAATAAATTCAAAGCTTTTTCTTTTTTCTCTGAAAGTAGCTCAATCAGGTTAGCTTCGGTCACTTTTCTTTCTCCTGCTCAGACTCAAAATAGGGGAAAAGAAATCAGTTGTCAAGGTGAGTGGCTGACCGGCTTAACCAGAGCTGCCGTTCAAGCTAATTTTAGATTATTTTCTATTTCATTGGTGAACAACAAAATAGCCGGGATTCTTGACGCTTTTTTTAGCTATTTCATCCATCACTTTTCTGGCTTCTTCTCTGGTTGCATAACCACCGACCCAGACGCGATAAACCGGCCGCCGATCAGAGGGGTAAGGATCCTTAACAACCGTCTTGTAACCCTGCTTGTTGAATCGGTCAGCGGCCAATCTGGCACTGGACAGGTCATTAAAAGCTCCGACCTGGATAAAATAACTTCCCCCGCTGCTTTGAGCAGGTGAACTGACAGGTTTTTCAGCACTGGCTGTGGCTGGTGCTACCGACTTCTCAGCCTGAACAGCAGAGCCGGTACCAGAAATTGGAGATGAGGTGGGGCGACTATCCCGAGTTTGGGGAGCACTGACTTCGGGCGCACCAGCAGTGTCAGAACGAACAGCCTTAGCCGGAGATTCAGATGGGTTTAAAGCCGGTGTTTGAACAGGAGTGATAGCTGTTTCCTCGGTTGGAGTGACGGGTTTGTCCTGATTAACTTTTTCTTCAGTTCTGGTGGCCATAAGGCTCTGGGCAGCCAGCTCAGACTGCTTTTTACCGACCTGAACCCCCATAAAGAAAATAACCGTACCAAGAATAATTATGCTCAGAATGATGAATACCAGAATGGTTGTCGAGACCTGAACTTCCCGATAATCTTTCATGGTCGCTATTTTTTCTCCTGCCCTCTATCAAAGGCCCTGAGAATTTCCATAGGCAGCGGGAACACGATGGTCGAATTCTTTTCAGAAGCAATTTCTGTCAGTGTACCCAGAAAACGCAGCATAATTGTCTGCGGATTTTGAGAAATAATTTCAGCTGCCTGAGCCAGTTTTTCGGCCGATTGATATTCACCTTCAGCGTGTATAACTTTAGCCCTTCTTTCACGTTCAGCTTCAGCCTGGCGGGCAATAGCCCTGATCATGTTTTCTGGGAGATCAATATGCTTGATCTCAACCAGCTCGACCTTTATTCCCCACGGATCTGTATGCATATCAATTATTTCCTGAAGCTGGGTGTTCAGTTTTTCTCTTTCTGACAGCAATTCATCCAGTTCGACCTGGCCCAGGACGCTACGGAGAGTTGTCTGGGAAAGTTGTGAAGTAGCATAAAGATAATCCTGAATCTCCAGAACAGCTTTCAGTGGATCCATTACCCGGAAATAAAGAACAGCATTTACTTTGACTGAAACATTGTCTTTAGTAATGACATCCTGGGGCGGTATGTCTATGACAACCAGCCGCAAACTGATCCTGATCATGCGGTCAATAGGGGAGAAGACGAAAATCAGCCCGGGACCTTTTGGCTTATGAAGCACTCGTCCCAGCCGGAAAATCACACCGCGCTCGTATTCTTTTAAAATCTTGATGCAGTTTAATAGATAAAGAACAACGATAATGGCAACAATTACTGGGAAAGTAATCATATCTACCTCCTTTTGACAGGTCAAACCTGTCGCCCTAAACCTTTTTAACCTTTAAAGTCAGATGGTCCTGTACTTCTACCACCTGAACTTTATCTCCTTTTTCAATCTTATCATCAGAGACGGCCCGCCAGATACTGCCATGAACAAAAACTTTTCCAGCTTGAGAAATAGGAGTCAAGGCCTGCCCCGTTTCTCCCACCAGCCCTTCCTTTCCGGTCAGGGCCCGCCGGCTATGGGCCTTAATGACCAGGTAAACCAGCAGGACAAAGATCAGGGAAACGCCCAGGACAACAGGCACTATGAATTTGAGGCTGGGACGAAGTTCGGGTATAGGCGACTTGATCAAGATAACCGATCCTAGAAATAAAGATATAGCTCCACCCACGGCTAAAGCTCCATAACTGGTAACTTTTATTTCCAGAACAAAAAAGACCGTTCCAAGAAGGATTAGCAGCAAGCCAACATAATTAACCGGCAAGATCTGAAAAGAGAAAAGGGCCAGCAGCAGGCTGATGCCGCCAATCACCCCGGGAAAAATTGCTCCTGGATTAGCAAACTCGAAATACAAACCAAGCAAGCCCAGCATCAATAGAATATAAGCCAGGTTGGGATTGGCTATAGCCATTAATAATTTTTGTCTGAAAGTCAGAGGTAATTCAACCACTGGCTGATCTTTTAAATTGAGCACCTGGACTTCGCCATTAAACCGCTTAATTTCTTTACCATCTAAGGCTTCAATCAGCTCCTGTTCATTCTTGGCGATGAGATTGATCAGCTTCCCCTTCAGGGCTTCCTGCTCGGTATAGCTTAAACTTTTCCTGACCGCATCTTCCGCCATCTGGATGTTGCGCCCTCTTTTTTCGGCCAGCGTCCTGATATAGGCAGCTGCATCGTGGGTAACCTTTTCTTCCATAGTCTTGTCCTGCGCCTGGCCTGAGGTTCCGATGCTGACCGGATGAGCGGCGCCAGTCGAAGTGCCTGGTGCCATGGCGAAGATGTCACAGGCCACTGAAATGAATAAGCCAGCTGAAGCAGCCCGGGCACCAGCCGGACTGACATAGGCCACAACCGGCACCGGCGAGCTGATGATAGCTTCAATGATCTCGCGCATGGAGGAATCGAGCCCTCCTGGCGTATCCAGTTTGATGATGAGCAGTTCTGCTTTCTCTTGACCGGCCTGTTTGATGGCCTTAACTATGATTTCGGCCGTTATCGGGTGGATTGGCTCTTTAATGGTGACGGTAAGAATCCTGGCTTCGAGATAAACTGAGCAGGAAGCGATCAGCAACAAGAAAAGAACGGGAAAAATAAGTCTCTTCACAGCAAGCTAATTATATGAACTGCGATTTCATTAGTCAATTGATTATTCAAGAATCACTTGCTTGACATTTTGGCTGTTATAAACTAACTTTACTCTATTAATTTCATGTCCAGGAGACTCAGGAGCTGGCTGATGATTAAGAATGATATTGCTGACCGGCTGGAGAAAAAAGGTAATACCAGCCGGACGAAAGCAGTTTATCTGGTAGATGCTATTTTAGACTCGATTAAAGAAGCTTTGCTAAGAGGGGAAAAGGTCGAGATCAGGGGTTTTGGCAGTTTCCGCGTGGTTCCCAAAAAATCTGGATATGGCCGTGATATCAGGCGCAATAAACAAATGGCAATTGGTGGTGGCCAGAGAGTTAAGTTTCGTCCCGGTCAGGACTTCAAAAGGCAGTTAAAAAAACAGTCTGATAAACAATCATCGCTTTAGATCGGGTTAATCAGCCGATAGTTAATCTATCTCTCTAAGAAGCTTACCCAGCTTTTTTAATTGCGAATCATGGTAAAGCCGGAGATAAAGCTCTTCGGTTTGTTCGACTGTTTCCACTAACGGGCCAGATGTGTTTATTAGATAATCAGCTAACTGAATCTTCTTGTCCAGCGGCCACTGGCTTTTAATTTTGAGCAAAGCTTCTTCCGGCGAAAGACCATCCCGCTTGATAAGTCTTTCTACCTGAACTTCGGGCTGGCAAAAGGTCAGAACGACGCGGTCGTAAAAGAATTGATAGCCAGCCTCGAAAATGAGGGCAGCTTCGGTCACATATATTTCATAATCTCCTGATTTTTCCAGACAGGCTACCTTTTCCCTGACTTTATTTAAAATCAAAGGATGGGTCAGATTATTTAAAGTTTCTCTTTCTTCCGGTACTTTAAAAATGATTCTGCCCAGCTTCTGACGGTCTATTTGTCCATCCGAAGCCAGTATTTCCTGACCAAAATGATTAACCACAGCCAGAAAAGCTTCCCCTCCCGGCTGCATCAAGTCCTGAGCCAGAAGATCTGCATTGTCAACATAACAACCTTTTTCTCGGAGGATATTGGCCACCACTGTTTTGCCGGTGGCAATCCCGCCTGTCAGGCCAACAATTAGCATGATTGACCGCAAGAATTAATCCGGTTGTCAGTCTTCAACAAAGCGAAAATCTCGCTTGAATCTAACTGCTACACCCTGTTTTCTTCCTTGCCTTTCTTTTTTTTCCAGCCTGACTGTTTCGCCGTCAAGACATAATTTTATTTTTTTACCTTCGGTAAATTCGGGAGGAAGTTCAATGGTCAGATTAACTTTGGAACCGACTACCAGGTCGGAATCAAGAGAAAAATAAGCTCCGGTTGAGGAAATATTTTCCAGGATAGTTTTTTCGGCGAATTTTTTCCCTTCGGGTAGATGGCCTTCAATCTCGGCCGGTAAAGGAAGCTCGAACCGCCATTCCCGGCGACGATTGACCTCGACTGGAGGCTTCTTGGTGCCTTTAACTTTTCTGGGGCTCTTTTTATTTTTAGCTTTTTCGATCATAATTCCCCCTAATGGTTAACGCTAAAACAAGGCCGAATTAATAGCATAGAGGGCCAGTTGCAACCGGCTGTGAGTGTCCAGCTTGGAATAGATACTCTTGATATGAGAGCGGACAGTATTCTTGCTGATAAATAAAATCTTGGCTATTTCTTCATTACTTTTGCCCTGACCGATCAGTCGTAAAACTTGAAATTCAGTTGAGGTTAACTGATCAAGAGTTTTTTCCTTCATATCACGTCCAACAACAGAAATAATCCTATCCATGATGCTTGACATCTTGTCTCTCGGCAGCCAGATTTCCCCTCGATTGACCACCCTGACGGCTTCGCCCAGCTGGCCTGGCGGATCATTGAGATCAAAATAGCCGCGAGCACCGGCGTTAATCAGGTTGATAATCTCTTCTTGAGAAGGGATGTTGCCCAGGAGAAGCAATTGGGTTTTGATCTGAGGCTTGATTAACTCTTTGATAGCTTTGCAGATTTCCTTCAAATGGGGCAGAGGTTCAAGATGAGCGAATAGAATCACCTGGGGCTGAAGCTGTTTAATAGCCTCCATCAGACTCTCAATAGTTCCCTTCTCGACAGCTATAATTTCAATTGACCTGTCCGGCTCAAATGCCTTTAAAATGCCGGTTAAAATAAGATCAGACGGACAATAAATCAAGACGCCAATTTTTTCAGGTTTAGCCCTGGGTGGCTGGCTGTTAGTTTTTACCTGTTTCTTTTTCGGCATACCCTTTTACCCCTCAAGAAGATTAATCATTCCGATAAAATTAATATAATATAAAGAGTCAGGTGTCAAGTTAAAAGCGTGCTTTTCTCTCTGATAATGGTGGTAATTAACAAAAAAAAATGGCCGGGAAAAAGGCAGCTCAGCCAGCTTCAGAAGAAATCAGGAACAATTTGATTCAAGCTGCGATGAACAGATCTGGGACCGTAGCTCAAACTTATGATCAAGCTCAACTGTGACCAGTTGACTCGATTTTTTTTGTCCGTTCAACTCCAGCCGGGCTACCTGACCTTTAAGTTCAAGTCTTAAGGGGTAAATCAGGAGGGCGGTGGCTGGTATATTTATAGCTATTTTCAGAGGGCAACCTATCCTGACCGGCGCCTTAAGCAGAAACGTTACTATCTTTGAATTGATGGCTATTAGCTCAGTCTCTTCGCGGAAGCTCTGGCCGGAGGCTTTTTCCCCCTGGACCAAAGCTGGAAGGGAGAGCGGAAGTAAGCGCTCCCCCCGCCAGTCTCCGGTTGCGTCTTGGATGGAGGATTTATTTTCAGTTCGTCTAAATTGTTCTTTCATGACGTGGCCATTATGCCTTTGGCCTGTCCTGGCAGCAATCGCTCACCGGGATGAAAAAAAGGGTGATTTTTCTGGCTCATTTCTCACCTGCAGTTACTGCAGCTGCCACCGTCTGGTCTCATCCTGTTTATGAAGACGTGCGAAATGTAAATTTTTCTCACCGGCCAGCCTGAATGTTTAATTTTCTTCTGCTCCAATAAAATATCTTGACTCGAGTTTCAGTCTGACCCTCGTCCCCTGGATACCGGCAAGAGCTGATTGGACTGCCTGCAGGACGGTACCTCTCAGAACAAGATTTAATGGCTGGCCATCAGCCAGTTTAGGGGGGAGGGGAATGACCAGTTTTAAAATTGATTGCCGGTCAACTTTGGTCTTAAGAAAAAAGACAGCTTCTTCGCTACTGATCGAAGCCAGCCTGGATTCCTCACTGAATTCATGCCCGCAGGAGTCAAGACCTGATACTTTCAGGGGCAGGGACATGGCAAATTCCTTCTGGCCAGTTAATTTCAGGCTGACTCCGGCCCCATCCGGAGCGGTAGTTTTCTTCTTCATGATAACCGCTTCCTTTTCCTTTAAATTTTATCCTTGTTATCAAATTAGCTTATTAAGTTTTATTTTCAATCATCACTCGGGATGAAAAAAAGGGTCATTTTGGCCTCACCCCCCGACCTCCTATCAGTCAGGGCCAGGCCTTTTCCTTGACAAAAAATCAGTGGCTGGATAGAATTAGCCGGAGCGCTGGAGGTAAGACTAAATTGGAAGAAGAACGCTTGGTAACTCAAATTACTCCCAAAAGTGAGGATTTCTCTCGCTGGTATCTCGATTTAATTCGTCGCACTGAACTGGCCGATTATGCCCCAATGAAGGGGATGATGGTCATCAGGCCTTATGGTTATGCCATCTGGGAAAACATTCAAAGGCTGCTGGACGAAAGGATAAAAGCTACCGGCCATGTGAACGCCTATTTCCCTCTTTTTATTCCAGAAAGTTTTCTGCGTAAAGAGATGGAACATCTGGAAGGTTTTGCCCCGGAAGTGGCCTGGGTAACCCACGGTGGTGATGATGAGCTGGAAGAACGACTGGCGGTCAGACCGACTTCCGAAGCTATTATTGGTTTTATGTATTCCAAATGGATTAAGTCCTGGCGTGACCTGCCCGTTTTAATCAATCAGTGGGCAAATGTTGTCCGCTGGGAGAAAGTGACCAGACCCTTCCTCCGGACAACAGAATTTCTCTGGCAGGAAGGGCATACGGCTCACGAATCTTATGATGAGGCTCAAGCCGAAACGCTCCGTATTCTTGATATGTATCGGGAATTTGTCGAAACTGAACTGGCTATACCTGTTATTTCGGGGCGCAAGACTGACCGGGAAAAATTTGCTGGAGCAGTGGCTACCTATGCCATCGAAGCTTTGATGTCTGATGGCAAGGCCCTTCAAATGGGAACATCCCATAACCTTGGTCAGCATTTTGCCCGGGTTTTTAACATCAGGTTTGAAGATCGCAATCAGAGCCTTCAATATGTCTGGCAGACTTCCTGGGGTGTTTCTACCAGGTTAATTGGTGCTCTGGTGATGGCTCACGGAGATGACTCCGGGCTGGTTTTCCCGCCCAGGGTGGCTCCATTACAGGTGGTGATTATCCCGATCTCAATCGGCAACTGGAAGGAGAATGTCTTACCAGCAGCAGTTGAACTGAAAAATAGGCTGGCCAGGGTTGGGCTGAGAGTTTTCCTGGATGACCGGAGTGAATATACGCCGGGCTGGAAATTTTCCGAATGGGAAATGAGGGGAGTGCCGCTGCGTCTTGAAATTGGTCCACGGGATGTAAAAAATAGTCAGGTGGTTGCTGTTCGCCGCGATCGCCAGGAGAAATCAGTCATCAGTTTAGATGACCTGGAGGAAAAGATAAAAGAAATTCTGACCGATATCCAGGCATCTCTATTCAACAAAGCCCTGGCTTTTCAGACAGAAAATACCCGGCAGGCTTCTTCTTATGAGGAATTTAAGTCCGTTCTAGAAAATAAAAGAGGGTTCGTCCAGGCGGGCTGGTGTGGCTCGGAAGACTGCGAAGCCAGAATAAAAGAAGAGACAATGGCTACTATCAGGGTCATCCCACTGGATGAAGAGAAAAACCAAAAGGGGAAGTGTATTTTTTGCCAGAAAGAAGCCAGAACATCAGCCGTTTTTGCCAGGTCTTACTGATTGTTTTTTTGTTAATAACAGTCGATCTGGCCAAAAATATGGAGGGGAAGGGCGTGTTGAATTCTAATTCTAACTATGAACAGGCGCGCCGGAATATGGTTGAATATCAGATTAAAGCGCGGGGCATCAAGGATAAAAGGGTTCTGTCGGCCATGCTCAAGGTGCCCCGGCATTTATTTGTTCCGGAAGAGATGAAAGATCTGGCCTACCGCGACGAGCCACTGCCCATAGGTTATAGCCAGACTATTTCCCAGCCATATATTGTCGCTTATATGACTGAAGCCTTAAAATTAAGGCCGGAAGATAAAGTGCTGGAAATAGGTACCGGCTCTGGCTACCAGACGGCCATCCTGGCTGAACTGGTCAGGGAGGTATATACAATCGAAATTATTCCCGAACTTTCTCAGCGAGCCGAGGAAACTCTAAAAAGTCTTGGCTATACCAATATCGAGTTTTTGATTGGTGACGGCTCCAGGGGCTGGCCCGAAAAGGCTCCTTTTGATGCCATCCTGGTCTCGGCGGCGCCGGCTGAAGTGCCTCCAGCTCTGGTTGATCAGCTTCAGATCAACGGTCGTTTGATTCTTCCCGTTGGAACTGATTCTCAGGAACTGGTCCTCATAAAGAAGACCAAAAAGGGTCTGGAAAAAACCAGTCTTATCGGGGTTCGATTTGTGCCCTTGATTATAAAGGATTGATTGGGGATAATAAGCGGGACTCAGGTTATGCAGGTGAAAAGATGAAAAGGCGGTTCTTCCAAACAATTCCCGTTAGCTTGTTCTTATTCAGTCTTGTGCTTTGGACCCAACTTTACTGCCAGACTGGTCGTCGTGATAAATATATTAAGGTCTTCTTTCCTAATGGAGAAGCAGTAACGGCTGAACTGGCAGTCAGTCCGGCGGAAAGGGAAAAGGGTTTAATGTTTCGTCAGGAACTTAAACCTGATCAGGGTATGCTGTTTGTTTTTGAAGAAGAAGACCAGTATACCTTCTGGATGAAAAACACGTTAATCCCGCTTGATATTATCTGGCTTAACTCCCACCGCCAGATTATCCATCTGGAGGAAAATGTTCCACCCTGTCCGGCTGATCCCTGCCCGAGTTATGGCCCGGACAAAAAGGCTCTATATGTTCTGGAATTAAGGGCTGGACGAGCCAGAGAGCTGGGATTAAAACTCTACGATCAGCTGGAATTTATCCTCCCCAACTGGGTAAAAAAATAAGTCCGGATAGAGAATTCTATTTTTCCGTCGTCTGATAGATAAGCTGGGGTTTTTTACCCGGCACCTGGCCGTAATAAAAAAGCCATTTCTGGTAATATTCTTCTCCATCATAGATCCTGACCGACTTTTCCGGCGAAGAACTCACTACTCCAACTATCTGAGGTCTGGAAATCTTTTTAAGCCCGGCAGGAGTGACCACCAGTAGCCTGTCGGTTCCACCGCCGCCCGCCTGAGCAGAAGCAGTTGGCCCCGCAGTCACCGGCGGAATCAGCAGCAGATTCCATTCTCCACTCTCGGACATCGGATCGGGGTACAACCGCCGCAGGCACCTGGCTTTGATTAATTCCTCCAGGGACTGAGGGTAAGAACCGGGCCTTTGCTGCTGATAAAGCCTGATTGCCTCCACGTATTGCTGACCTCTAAAAATGAGCTCTTCTTCGTTTTCTCTTTTCAGCTGAGTCTCGAGGACGGGAACTGCTACCAGTAAACCGACAGTCAGAGCGAAGATAATGATCAACAAAAAAATCAAGATATAACCGCTGGTCTGGTTTACAGGCTGCCTGATTATCTCCGGTCTCAGGACCTGCCTAACATTTGCCCCCTCTTTCTTCATTCTGTCTTCTTTGCTCACTTAATTTTAAACTGGCTTTCTAACCAATATTGGCCCGCCGAGCAGGGCTCATCACCAGGTGTTATAGTAGGAACCATCAAGGGCTCTGGCCTCCGAACCGGATTTAACATCAATCACCCCCAGGTTTTCAGTCGGAACATATTCATCAGCTGGTGGCATCTCCCTGATCTCAATCCAGGTCTCATTTGAGCCGGTAATTGGATCAACTGGCAGGGATTTCAGATAGTTTTCTTCGACCAGGGATTGGAGACTGGGTGGGTAGCGGTGTTTATCCTGGTAGTACTGATCTATTAACTTGCGCATGATGAAAAGATTCTCTTTTAAGACTGCTTCTCTGGCTCTCTTGACTGAGATCTGATACTGGGGGACAGCCAGACCGAGCAGGATGCCGATAATACTCAAAACGACCAGGATTTCAATCAGAGTAAAACCAGAAGCTCCCTCTTTTCGGCTAATCCACATTTTTCACCAATCACGGTATTTAGTCTTGTTTAGAGCTGTGCCCTGACTCCTGGTATAGACATCATAGACATTTTCCCCGCCCCAGGAATCGGAATCAGGTTCGTCCTGATATGATCTGAGACCCCATTCATAGGAATCAGTCATCGGGTCAAGGGGGATTTTTCGTAAAAAGCGAACCAGCATTTTTCTGTTAGTTTTTCGGCCGTAGGAATCGGTGACTTCCTGCTCAATTTCAACGCCCTCGACCAGAGTTTCCAGATCCGGAGGATAGCCATAGGAATCCGGATCAACTTTAATTTTTTTTTCGTCGGCCAGTTTTTTGTAGTCATCAATGGCCTGTCGAATAAGCCTCAGATTTTGACGCAGCTCTATCTCTTTTTCTCTTTTAACAGAAGTAGTAACGACAGGCATCGCCACCGTAGTCAGAAGGGCCAGAATAGACAGGGTCACCACCATTTCCAGCAGGGTAAACCCGCCTGTTCGGCCCGAGGAAAATGGCACTGATTTTCCTCTCATCATATTATGCTTTTAATTTGGCTTTAGCGACGATTTCGGTCATTTCTGGAATGATGGCCAGGAAAACCATGACTGTGGTGGCGATCGTGTGAATCTTCTCGCTCTCTCGGCTGAGCTGGGCCTTTCGCTGCTTGATCTCCCTCTTCCAGGGCTTTTTTGCTCAGCCGGATCCGGTTATTTTCTTCATCAATATCAATCACTTTAACCGTAACTGTCTGCCCCAGAGAAATCTCATCCTTGATGTTTCTGATACGATAGGGAGCAACTTCTGATATATGCAAAAGTCCAACTATATTCGGTAAAATTTCAACAAAGGCGCCATACTCTTCCAGTCGGACCACTTTGCCGGTATATACCTGACCAATTTCCACTTCGGTGGTAATTTCTCTGATCATCTCGCGAGCTTTTTCAGCCGCTTCCATGTCGGTTGAGGCAATGGTTACTTTCCCTGTTTCTTCGATGTCTATCTTGGCATTGGTCTGAGCCACTATCTTTTTGATCATTTTACCGGCAGGCCCGATAACATCAGAGACCTTTTCAGGATTGATAAACAAAGTGATAATGCGGGGGGCATAAACCGAGATCTGAGGTCTTTGAGCTGGCAGAACAGCTTTCATTTTCTCCAGTACCTGAAGCCTGGCTTCTCTCGACTGCTGGAAGGCTTCACGGATTATCTGGATGGGTAAATAGGGAATTTTGAGATCCATTTGAATGGCGGTGATGCCGTGTTCAGAACCGGTCACCTTGAAGTCCATATCACCATAATGATCTTCAAGCCCGGCAATATCAGTCAGCAGGGCATAACGTTCACCTTCTTTGACCAGGCCGACGGCGATGCCAGCCACCACCATCTTAAGTGGCACCCCGGCATCCAGCAAGGCCAGGGTTCCACCGCAGACCGTGGCCATGGACGATGAGCCATTCGATTCCAGAATATCAGAGACTATACGAATCGTATAAGGAAAAGTTTCTTCGTCTGGAATGGCAGGCAGGAGGGCCTTTTCTGCCAGAGCTCCGTGCCCTATTTCGCGTCTGCCCGGAGCCCTCATAAAAGAGACTTCTCCTACGGAGAAAGGCGGGAAATTATAGTGAAGCATGAACCTTTTTTCAGCTTCTTCACCCAGACCATCCAGCCTCTGGACATCTTCGAAGGTGCCAAGGGTCACCGTGGCCAGGCTCTGAGTTTCGCCGCGGGTAAAAAGAGCCGAACCATGAGTTCTGGGCAACAACCCTACCTCAATGCTGATTGGCCTGAGCTCGTTAAAGGCCCGACCATCGGCTCTCTGACCTTTATTTAAGACCAGATCTCTGACCAGCTTTTTCTGCAAATTATAAAAAATGTCTTTGGTGGCAGAAATTTCTTCAGTATTTTCTTTGGGAATTCTGGCCAGCAGACGGTTGAGTATCTCCTGGCTGGCTCTTTCACTGGCCTTTTTCTGCTTGATCTGAATAGCCTGTAAAAGTTCGGCCCCAATCTCATCTTCAATCTGTTTAATTTTCTCTGCCGACGGGGGATTGACCTTAACTTCAGTCTTGGTGATGTTCAGCTGAGTGAAAAGCTCTTTCTGGGCAGCTACGATCTTTTTTATCTCTTCCTGGGCCAGAATCAAACCTTCCACCACTTTGTCTTCTTCCAGTTCGCTGGCTCCGGCTTCAATCATACAAATACCGTCCTCGTTACCGGCGACAACCATGTTGATCTTCGATTTTTCCAGCTGAGAAGCGGTCGGATTAATCACAAACTGATCATCGATTAAACCAACCTTGACCGCTCCCAATGGGGTGGTAAACGGAATCTCAGAGAAGTAGAGAGCAACCGAAGCTCCGATGATCCCCAGAGTATCAGGCTCATTTTCGAGGTCAGCCGAAAGTAGTAAAGCCACGATCTGGGTATCCTGAAAATAGCCTTCTGGAAACAGAGGACGAATGGGGCGATCAATCATCCTGGCCACCAGAATTTCTCGTTCTGAAGGCTTTCCCTCGCGTTTAAAAAAACCGCCCGGAATTTTACCAGCCGCATAGGTATTTTCGCGGTAGTCAACAATCAACGGCAAAAAATTCTTTTCTCCGGAGATTTCTTTCCTGGAAGTGGCTGTGACCAGCATGATGGTATCGCCATAGCGAAGAAGTGCCGAGCCATCAGCCTGTCTTCCGACCTTGCCGATTTCTATTGATAGATTACGGCCACCGATTTCAATATTGATATTATTTGACATGTTTTAACCCGTCTTTAGATTTGGCGGCGACCAGCCTATTTCCTGAGATTTAATTTGGCAATAAGTTTCTGATACCGCTCTTTATCTGTTTCTTTCAAGTATTCCAGCAGCCTCTTTCTTTGCCCGACGAGCTTCATCAAACCGCGGCGGGAAGAATAGTCTTTCTTGTGGATTTGAAAATGGTTGATGAGTTGATTGATTCTTTCCGTCATCAGGGCTACCTGGACTTCAGGCGAGCCAGAATCAGTCGGACTCAGTTGATTGTCCTCAATAATTTTGGATTTCAATTCCTTTGTTAACACTAATTTTCTCCTTGTTTTTCTTTCTGATAATAGCAGAAAACGATTTTTTTGTAAAATCTTTATAATTTGAGCCTGAAAAACCAATCCAGATGAAAAAATTACTTAAATCTTTCTGGTTAAAACTGCTTTTCTGGCCAGAAGCTGCTGGGCATGTCTGGAGCGCCAGCTACCCTCAGATTTTTTTATAGATTCCAGCTGGGCTTCGATCTCAGCCAGGGTCAAGCGGTTAATCTTTTTGTTCTTGCTGCCCTTTTTTTGGTCAGTTTCAGCCATAAAATAACCTCCTGAAATCTTAGATTAAAAAAATAGCAAAAAAATGCCCGCCTGACAAGGAGAAAAACAGGTGGCCAGCGGCTTGATGGAGGGTTTATAACTGATAACTGAAGTTAACAGACATCAAGCCGGGCAGGACTGATAAAGAAACAGACAGACGGTCGGTTTTTTGGGCTGCCCGAGAAGCTTTATGGCTTATTTTACGCCCGATATAATAGCCCAGAAGGCTGGAGGCAACTACATCTGAGGCAAAATGTTTGTCAAGAACCAGCCGGGAAAGAGAAACTCCAGTGGCCAGGCTATAAAAAAGGACCTGAAGACAATGTTTTTCTGTTCTCGAAGAAAGGGTAGTGGCCAGAGCCCAGGCGGCTGAGCTATGGCCGGAGGGGAAAGACTGCCAGTCTCCTTTCAGGGTGAAAGGATGGAAAGAGCTGGAGCCTTCGAGAGTATAAGGTCTGGCCCGCCCTATAGAGATTTTACCAGTCTGAACGATAAGTTCGGTAATAAGTAAGCTTTCGGCCGACAACAGGAAGGTCTGCCTGATTGAAGACGAGTCGGCCAGTTCTCCGGCCAGATAGCCGACAGAAATTGTCCCGATCAAGCTCAGGGGATGACCAATTCCAGAAAAAAATCTCGAGATTGAGGTCAGGGCGGGATGGTGACTGTCAGCAATCCAGTCATGGATAGAGCTATCCGCCGGCCACCAGGCCAGACTGGCGGTCAGGCTCAGGCTAAAAGTCAGCCAGTCGTTTTTTCCCCACCTGCCGGGTGAGGTGAGAATTTCGCCGGTGTCGGTCAGGAGCTGGCGGAAAAAGAGTCCGTTTAGACGATCAGCTTCCTCCGGGATCCTGGCTTCGACCCTTATCGCAGACAGAATGATCAGTAAACTGAATAAAAAAATGATGGCTTTCGAGCGGCGGGCAATAGCAAGAGAGCTTTCCTTTGCCTCTTTCATCCTGACCTACTTGCTTGATTTAGATAATAAAAACCAATTTAGTCCTTATTGTATCCAGCTCTACCTGAACTGGCGACAGTCATAGTTGTAATCTCACCGTCCATAAGCAGTCTGCCCAGGAAAATTATTTCTGGTGGACAATGACCACTGCCTGCTTCTCGCCAGATTGAATAATATAACAAAAATTACCCTGAAATTAATATTATAGCAATAATATACCAGAGGTGATCAGATGCCTGCGTTCCCGGATTTCATAGCAGAGAAGGATTCTATCACTCTGGCTGGCCAGCAAAAAGCAACTTTGCCAATCAAAAAGACGGCAGCAGAAACTCCATTAGCTGGTTGGCACTGCCTTGATCTTCGAAGGGGCAATAAAAACTCCATCTTAAAAATACTTATGACTATTGGCGCTCGCTGAGTGCCTGTTATTTTCATTTGGCCAGGATCAAATTCAGTTCCGGGGCCGCAGAAAATCAGAAAATAATGTCCTGATTCAGGCTTTCTTTAAGCTTGATAAAGTCGGCCTGATTTATTATGTTAGAAGACTGGAGAAATAAATGAAAAGAGAATCAATCCCGAGGCGTGAATTTTTAAAAAAGGCCGGCCAGGGTTTGCTCGGTGTATCCTGTCTGAGCTTATGTTTTCCAGGTTGCCGCCGGACAGAAGTGTCCGGTAATTATGATCTGGTCATCAGACAGGCTTTGGTTTTCGATGGCAGCGGCCAGCCGCCCTTCCGGGCCGATGTCGGGATCAGCGGTAATTATATAAAACATATCGGGAAAATCGGAAAAATCAACAGCCGGCGGGAACTTTTGGCTGAGGATCTCTGCTTGAGCCCTGGATTTATTGATGTTCATAATCATACCGATGTTGAGCTTCTGGTCTGTCCAACGGCCGATTCCCTGATCAGACAAGGCGTGACCACGGTCATCGGAGGAAATTGCGGTTCGAGCCGCTTTCCACTTACTTCTGCCATGCTTGAAGATGAAGATAGGTATTTAAGCCGGGAGTTCGGGGTTAGAGTTGACTGGCAGGACCTGGCCGGCTTTTTCCGGAGGCTGGAGGAAAAAGGTCAGGGCCTAAATTTTGCCACTCTCGTTGGCCAGGGAACCATTCGAGCGGCGGTAGTAGGCTACAATAACCGACCACCTTCGGCCCAAGAAATGGACAGAATGAAAGAGCTGGCCAGCCAGGCCTTGGAGCAGGGCGCAATTGGTATTTCGACCGGCCTCGAATATGCCCCGGGGAGCTTTGCCTCAACCGGTGAATTAATCGAGCTCATGAGGGTTCTCAGGGAAAGCCAGGGGGTTTATGCCACCCATATGAGAGACGAAGAAGACGAAGTCCTGCCAGCAGTTGATGAAGCTCTGAACATAGCTGAGCAGGCCGGGGTCAGGTTGGAAATCTCTCATCTTAAAATTGGCTTTCCCAGAAATTGGCCACTGATTGACGACCTTTTAGAAAAATTGAATCAGGCCAGGGCCCGCCGGGTCGATTTCTCGGCTGATGTTTACCCTTATACTGCCTGGTCAACCGGGTTGAGTATATTTTTTCCTCTCTGGGTCAGGGAAGGTAAAAATGAGGATTTTTTGAATAGATTGCGCTCGCCCGACCTTGAACCAAAGCTAAGGGAGGCTATTAATCAGGCCGAAACCAATCTTGGGTCCTGGAATAAGGTTTTGATCGCTTCAGTAGAGACAGAGAAGAACCGCCGGTTAGAAGGTCTGGACCTTGAACAGGCCGCTAAAATAAAAAACCAGGCTCAGGACATGTTTTTATTTATTAGAGACCTGCTGCTGGAAGAGCGGGGTCAGGTATCAATGGTTTGTTTTGGGCTGAGTGAAGATAACCTGAAAAAAATACTTCAACAGCCGTTTACCTGTCTTGGCTCTGACGGAGAAGTAGCTTCAACTACCGGACCTTTGTCCCGAGGCAAACCTCATCCCAGATATTATGGCACTTTTCCCCGGGCCCTGGCCGAGTATGTCAGAAAAGAAAAGGTATTGCCGCTCGAAACGATGATCAGAAAAATGACGGGGTTTCCCGCTGAAAGATTTAACCTCAAGCAAAGAGGATTGGTCAAACCCGGTTATCTGGCTGATCTGGTCCTTTTTGATTATGAAAAAATTCAGGATAAAGCTACCTGGTCAGACCCTCACCACTATCCAGAAGGTATACCCTATGTTCTGGTCAACGGGAAACTGGTGGTGGATCAGGGACAGATTACAGGCGAGCTACCGGGTAAGATCTTAAGAAACAATGGGCGAGGCCAGCTCGTCTAATAAAAAATAAGTTAAACAAATCTGAAAAGCTGATCAGAAGTCAGAGGTGATTGATTATGTTTGAACATAATTTGAATTCTCATTCCTGGAAATTAAGTTTTAGAACCGTCTGTGGTTTTCTTTGCCTGCTCTTTTTTCTAGCTATCTGTTCGGTGCTTCCGGCCAGGGCCGAGGTCATTCAGCTCGGAGCGAGAAGTGGTGATGTATTTGAACTCAAAGCCAGAAAAATCCAGCCAGGTGAACCACTTGTTCTAACCTGGATGGAGAAAAAAAGCGAGCTGGCTATCATTGATTTTCGTGGTGAACATTATGAGTTGAAGGCCAGGTCCGGGCAGGCAGATTTTTTACTTCTTGGTCTTGATCTGGGGGTGAAAGCGGGACGGGAGACTTTGTCTATTTCTCTCTGGTCAGGCGGTTCAGAAAAGGATCAAATTCAAGCAGACCTGGAAATAATGGCCAGGGATTTCCCTAAAAAGAAACTGACTGTTGACCCCAAATATGTTCATCCGCCGCAGGAAGTTCAGGAAAGAATTAAGAGAGAAGCTGAAATTCTTGCTCAGATCTACGGGCAGACCAGCCCCGAGTGGCTGGCGCAGGGAAAGTTCGAGCTGCCCTGCGCTGGCCAGCTTGCCCCTAATTTTGGCCAGCAGAGAATTTATAATAATGTGCCCCGTTCGATTCACGCCGGGGTTGATATTGCTATTGCCTCTGGCCAGCCAATTAGGGCGGCTAACGATGGGCGGGTAGTGCTGGCCTCTAACCTCTATTTTTCTGGCAACACGGTTATCATCGATCATGGCCTTGGCCTTTATACGGTTTACTGCCATATGTCGAAACTCCTGGTTAAAAGGGGAGCAATGGTCAGGCAGGGTGAGATTATTGGCCTGGCTGGTTCAACCGGTCTTTCGACCGGGCCGCATCTTCACTGGGCAGCCAAAATCAACGAAGCCCGCATCGATCCCTTAGCTTTGCTGGAAATTGAATTTTAAGGCTGCTATCCTATTTGCTAGTTTTTTAAATAAGTGGCCAGCCAGTCGAGAACAGTCTTCCACCATAGTGCGGCATTAAGTGGCTTTTGAATGAAATGATCTTCGTCCGGGAAATAAAGAAACTTAGAAGGAACACCCATCCTCTGCAGCGAAGTAAAAAACTGCAAACCCTGTTCTAAGGGAACCCTGAAATCATTGGCACTGTGGATTACCAGGCAGGGTGTCTTAAAATCTTTAACATAAAAGCTCGGAGAAAATTTCTGGTACATCTCGGGCTGACTCCAGGGTGTCCCACGATATTCCCATTCGGGAAACCAGAGTTCTTCAGTGGCTCCGTACTCTGAACGAAGATCGAAGACGCCTGAGTGGCTGACCAGGCAATCAAAAATATCTGTCTGACCCTCAATCCAGTCAATCATATAACCGCCGTAAGAAGCTCCAGCTGCTCCCAGTTTGTCTTTATCAATAAAGGTGTAGTTTTCCCGCAGGAAGTCGACCGCATTGATCAGATCATGGTAAGGTTTCCCTCCCCAGTCGCCGCTGATTGAATCGGTAAAGGCCTGACCATAGCCAGGGCTGCCGTGAAAGTTGACCAGAGCCACAACATAGCCAGGAGCAGCCATCATCTGGGCGTTCCAGCGATAATGGAATTCATCCTGCCAGGCATTCTGGGGTCCGCCATGAATTAAAAGCAGGAGAGGATATTTTTTCGCTGGATCAAAGAAAGGCGGACGGAGAAGGAGACCGTGGATTTTATCGCCCTCTGAATCAAAATAAAAATCCTCAGCTGGATTCATCTCCAATCCGGCCAGCAGCTCGCCATTGATGTCAGTTAATTGTTTTAGCTTCCTGGTTTTCAGGTCAAATGAATAGATATCATTTGGATGGTTGAGGGTCTGTTTCACCAGATAGATAGTTTTACCATCGGGAGAAATCTGCAGACTGCTGACCATCTGGCCGGCTAAAAGTTTCTCAATTTTTCCAGTAGCCAGTTTTAAGGCGAAAAGGGCTGTTCTGGCTTTTTCTTCACTCAGAAAATAGATGGTCTGACTATCTGGTGACCAGATGAATTCGCTCAGAGAATAATCGAGATTTTCAGTCAAGTTGATGATGCTTTTTTTCTGACGGTCATAAAGAATGAGAGCTAATTTATCGGCTTCAAAACCCGGGCGGCTCATGGCGCGGTAGGCTAAATAACGTCCGTCAGGTGAATATTTGGGGTCAATGTCATTTGCCCGGCTGACGGTCAATTTTTCGCTGGCCCTGGCTTCAGTGTCAGTTAAAAAAATGTCATTGTTTGTTCCGAGAGCCAGCCTGAATTCGGGGTCGATATTACGGACAAAAGCAATTTCTTTTTCATCGGGGGAAAAGCTAAAATCAAGATTTCCACCCAGAGCCAGAGGCGGGGTATCATAGTCGCCAGGAGTTAAATCAACCGGTTGACCACCGTCCAGAGGAAAAAGAAAGAGGTGGCTGCGGGTGCCATCAAACCAGCTGTTCCAGTGACGGTAAAGCAAATGGTCATAGATTCTGGCTTTAACCTGGTTTTTTTCTGCAGCCTCGAGCCACTGACGGCTGGTTTCGAGGTCAGGTGCCTCCGGGAAAACGGCACTCGAAACGAGTAAATAGCGTCCGCTTTTTGACCAGCTAAAGGAGCCCACCCCGGCCGGAAAATCAGTCAATTTTCTATCTTCGCCTCTGGTCAGGGTTTTGACCCAGATCTGGGGGGAGCCGCTGCGAGTAGAAATAAAAGCCAGTGTTTTCCCGTCGGGCGACCAGCGGGGGAAAAAGTCGGCGGCGGGGCTGGAAATCAGGCTGGTTGCTGTCCCACCTGAAGCCGGCACAATCCAGATATCACTATTACCCTTGTTTTTCTCAAGATCCATAACGGTAACCACGAAAGCCACTTGCTGGCCGTCGGGAGAGAGCTCTGGATCAGACAACCGTTTTATCTTGATAAAGTCGCCAAAGGTCAGAGCTTTTTTCTCTGCCACTGCCACCTGACACAGAATGAGTAGAGAGAAAATGGCCAAGCAGCAGGCCAGCAATTTTTCTTTCTTTCTGATTTTCATTTTTCCTCCCGCTTTTTATTGGATACTCGAGCATTATAGACAAATAAGATATTTCAAGCAAAGCAATAAAAAGCAGGTGGTCAGTTGGAAAGCCTATTTGGCCTGACGGTTTTTTCCAGGCTGAATATATTATTTCCTGCGAAAAATGCTAAAATAGAAGCTAAAAAATGAACTTTAGTGATGCTTTTTCCGTCAGAGAGAGAAGAGATAAGGCTGCCCGATGAAGGTTGAACTTAAAAATATTCATTTTTCTTATGGACCAGTCAAAGCCCTGAATGGTATTAATCTGGTTTTAAACGAGGGAGCGACCGGCCTCCTCGGGCCCAATGGAGCCGGGAAAAGCACTTTGCTCAAGATTATGCTTGGTTTTCTGACTCCAGATGAGGGTGATGGCCAGGTACTTGGTTATGATTTAAGACGGGAGCAGAAGTTTATCCGGCAGCGGGTTGGCTATATGCCAGAAGATGATTGTTATATCACCGGGATGGACGGTGTTTCTTTTACCGCTTATATGGGCGAATTGTCCGGCATGCCCCGCCAGGAAGCAATGAAAAGAGCCCATGAAGTTCTCTTCTATGTTGGTCTGGGAGAATCCCGTTACCGGCTGGTTGAGACCTATTCTTCCGGCATGAGGCAACGTTTGAAGCTGGCCCAGGCTCTGGTTCATGATCCAAAGCTGCTCTTTCTGGACGAGCCAACTGCCAATCTGGATCCAGCCGGCCGTCAGGATATTCTGGAATTAATCGGAGAAATAGCCAGCAGTAAAGACATCAGCGTGCTTCTCTGTTCTCATTTGCTGGATGACATAGAATCCATCTGTACTGACATGGTTATCATTAATAAAGGTCAGATTGCCGCCAGCGGCCGAATAGAAGATTTAAAGATGGTCGACTACCGTTTGTACGAACTGAAGATTAAAGGTGAGCTGCCCGTTTTTAGCCGGGAGCTGGAGGAGGCCGGCTGCCGGCTGGAAGAAACCGAGGACAGATTGATCAAGATCTATACACCACCTGATTTTGATCAGATGGAAATATTCAGAGCAGCGGCCAGAAATGGTGTCCAGGTCAGGCAGTTTGCTCGCAGTCAGAGCAGACTTGAAGATTTGTTTGCCCGGGTGGTTGGAGTTGATTGATGAGCTCAATAAGAGAGAAAGGTTATCATCACTGGGATGGTCAGTTCCTGGACAGGCCTCGTGCCTTCTGGCCGATTGCCAGAACTGGTATTAAGCTGGCCTTCGGGCGCAAGCACTTTAAACTTGGTTATACCTTTTCTTTCCTGCCCGCCATGATATATGCAGCTATTATCTATATTTCAGAAAGATTGGAGGATTTTAAATTTATCGCTCAGGGAGGCGATAAGCTGTTACAGGTCAATCCTAATTTTTTTAAATCTTACCTGACGCTTGATCTACTTTATTTTGCCATTTTGATTCTGATGTCCATGGGAGCTGCGGGCTTGCTGGCCGATGATTTCCGGCATAAAGCGGTTCAACTCTATTTCGCCCGTCCACTGACCAAAGCTGACTATTTACTGGGCAAGGCTGGGGTGGTCATCTTTTTTGTAGGTACTCTGACTCTGGTTCCGGCTATCTTGCTTTATATTCTCAAATTGCTGTTTGCCGGCAGTTTCGCCTTCTTTCTGGAATATCCCTGGCTAATTCTGTCTATTCTAGCTTTTTCGTTGTTTATAGTCCTGTTTTTTACCGCCTTTATTCTTCTGGCCTCATCTCTAAGTAACAATCGTAATTACGTTATTTCAATTATCTTCGGGTTTTACTTATTTTCTGAAATTTTAAGAGGTATTTTCTTTGTCATTTTCCGTTCTCCTTTCTCGGCCCTTTTCTCCATAGCCGCCAATCTGAAGCAGGTGGCAGCCGGCTTCTTTCTGGTAAAGCCGCCTTATGATTATCCCTGGTATCTGTCCTTCCTGCTCATCAGCGTTTTCTGTTTTCTTTCCTATCTGGTAGTCAAACATAAAGTCAGAGGGGTAGAGGTGATCAAATGACGGCAGTGATTGAAGCCAGAAATCTATCGCGCTGGTATGGCAATGTCCTTGGCATCAGTGACCTCAACCTGGAAATAAACCAGGGAATAACCGCCTTACTTGGCCCTAATGGGGCTGGTAAGTCAACTTTTATGAAAATAATAACCGGCCAGTTGAAGACTAATATCGGGGAAGCCAGAATTTTCGGCGAGAAAGTCTGGAACAACCGTCATATTTTTCGGCGTCTCGGTTTCTGCCCCGAAGATGATGCTTTCTATGAAGAGCTATCTGGGTTTGAATTTTTAGCAGGGCTTCTCTCTCTCTATGGATTTAGTTCTGTAGAATGCGAGCAGAAAGCCAGGCAGGCTCTCGACCTGGTGGAGCTGACCGATGTGGCTGACCGGAAGGTTAGAAGCTATAGTCGGGGGATGAGACAGCGAATTAAGATAGCTCAGGCTATTGCTCATGATCCAGAAGTCTTGATTCTGGATGAGCCTTTAAATGGCCTTGATCCGCTCAGCAAGCGGCGCATCATAAAATTGATCAAGGAGTTTAAGAACAGCGGAAAAACCATTGTTGTCTCCAGTCATATTCTGCCGGAGGTCGAAGCTTTGACCTCAGAGATTATTCTCATTCACCAGGGTAAAATCATTGCTCGCGGAGATATTTATTTCATCAGGGACTTGATTGATACGCATCCCCACATGATCAGAGTAAAATCACCACAGTTCCGCCAGCTGGCTCAAATCCTGGCTGGTGAGGATTACGTTCTAAAGATGGCCTTCGAACCTCTGGAGCAAGCGGTGGTGTTTGAAACCCACGATCGGGATCGTTTTTTTAACCGGCTGAATGAGATGGTGCTCACTTCGCCTGTCATCATTGATGAGATTACTTCACCCGATGATAATCTGCAGGCTGTTTTTGATTATCTGGTAGGGAAATAAGATGAAGCCTGAAATACAGAGAGTCTTTTCATTTTATTTTTTTCTGAAAAAGAAATCTTCGCGATCAAAGATGTTTTTTCTGCTGAGTTCAGCTTCTATTCTGCTGGCCCTGATTATCAGGTTTTACCAGCTGGCCGGTCAATGGACAGAAAACGGGCAGATTATATTCCAGAATATCCTGATGGTTTTTTTCCTGCAGTTTTTAATCGTCATTCTGGCTCTTTTTTATGGAACGTCAATTGTCAGTGAAGAAGTCGAAGGTAAGACTTTGCCCTATCTTTCTTCCCGGCCGTTGTCCAGAGCCTCAATTATTATTGGCAAATACCTGTCATCGCTGGCCGTCACTTCTATCATTCTGGTTTCAACTTTGCTTATTTCCTACTTTATTCTCAATCTTGACCGTGATTTTCAGCTGCAGGACATCTGGACAATAGTCCGTTATGCGCTGGTCTTGCTGCTGGGCCTGGCTGCTTATCTGTCGTTTTTTACTTTTCTCAGTACCTGGTTGGTCAGGCCGATTTTACTTGGACTGGTTTTCGGTTTCGGCTGGGAAAATGTCATTCAGTATTTCCCCGGCACCACTCAGAAACTATCCATTGTCCATTATTTGAAATCTCTTCTTCCTCAATATTCCTCGGCCTCTGGCCGACTGAGTTTCCTCTTTATCAGGTTGGAGCCAACCGCCGACTGGCTGGCTGTGTTGATTCTGGCTCTAATTAGTGTTGTCTTTCTGGCTCTGGCCGCTCTATTATTTACTTTTAAAGAGTACCTTGTTCAGGACTGATTCCCCGGTCCCCAACCGGGATAATCCTCAATTAGGCCTGGCTTTTGCCAGCCGGCTGAGGCGAGCTGCTCTTCTGACTTTTCTCTTTGATCAGTTTGGTAATAGCCTGAAGCTGTTCTTCTTTAAGACTGATAAATACTTTAAGATATTTTTCGGTGGTGGTAATTTCAATAGCCTCCAGCACTTCTTTGAGTTCTGGAGTTTGAGCTCCCAGCCCCAGGCCAAGAGACTTGAAGCCGGTTAAAATGTCAGCAATCGATTTTAAATTATCTTTGTCCTCAGCATAGAGCTTGATCTCATTGAGATAAGTGGAATTTTTATAGTCGGAGAAAGAAGAAATATATTTGACTTTGCTCAGGGGTTGAAGGGATGGATTCTGGCTGAGTTTTGATTGAACCAGATCAGCCGGGACGGTTAACCAGCCATAAGTAATAGCTCTGGTATTGAGATCTTTAACCAGAGTCTTCGAATTTTTATTGCTTAAAAAATGGGCCGTTTTTCCCTGATAAACATCTATGGTTTTTTTAACCGCCGCCTCTGAGCCAATAGCCAGATTAGAGCTATCCAGAAAAGCCAGACAGACCATAGCTTTTCCTTCTACTTCGATCATTGGCAGGTAAGAAATACCGTTGTAAGTTTCCAGTTCGGGCTTCTGGCTGTCACTCCCGGCTGGTATTAATTTGTCTTTCTCATACTTAAGGTTGGCCAGCGCCACCACCGCTTCGGCCGGCTTATTAACTTCACCGACAACCGCTAAGGCCAGGTAATAAATGTCTTTTTTAAAATCGAGCTGGAAAGCTTCTATCTTTTTTTGGTAAGTTTCCAACTCTTTTTTCTGTTCCAGCCAGGTCTCGATCGGCTTCAGGTTGATGAGTTTATGCCAGTCAAGAACAAAAAAAGCGGAGGTGTCGGCAGGCAGTAGAGTCAGCATATCCTGACCGAGAGCAGAACCGGCTACTGGCTTTCTGGCTTGAGGCCCACAACCGGGGAGAAACCAGGCGGTCAGGCTTAAAAGAAGGCAAAAAAATATAATCGGTTTCGACTTTTTCATCTTTATCTCCTTTAATTAAAATACGTAAACTGGATGAATCTAGTTTTCTCTTGCCCTAGAATTCTATCAGAATATCGGCCATTAATAAAAAGAAAAATGTCTTGCTATCAAGGCGGTATTTGAGCTTTAATAAATAACTATTGAAATCAGGGTCAAGACTGATATGAGAAAACAATTAAAAGGCCGGATGGCTCAGACCAACGGTCAGGAGGAAAGAATGATAAAGAGAACAAAAGCCAGAGCTCTGGTCAGCGGCCAGATTTTTAAAAAATGTCTTTTTCTTCTGGTTGCCATGTCTTTTTTGGCTTCATTTCTTTTAGCTGGACAGGAAAAGGCTAATTATGATCTGGCTGCCCGCTGGACTCCAGCTAAAGTGGGCAAACTTGTCTTTAACCTTTCAGTTGAACCTCACTGGCTGGCAAGCGGCGACCGCTTCTGGTATGTTTACGAAACTCCGGCTGGAAAAGACTGGTACTTAGTGGAAGCTGCCCGCGGTAGCCGTCGGCCTCTCTTTGATAAGGCCAGGATGGCGTCAGACCTGACTGGCATTCTTCTGACGCCCTATGATGCCCAGCATTTGCCAATTAAAACCATCAAAATGATTAAAAACGATACAGCTTTTCAGTTTGAAATTGAAGTTCCTCTTGATAACGATATTTCCGTTGCCGGCGAGGTGATGAAAGTCCAGGAGCTTGAAAAGCGGTTTATGGATAAAGAAAAAGAAAAGGAAAAGGAACAGGATACGGAAAAGAATAAAGGACGGGAAGAAGAGCCTGCTGAGCAGGCCAAAAAGACCAAAACCCTCGGCTTTGAGTATGATCTGCAGAAAGGGACTTTAAGCCTCATTAAAGATTATCAACCTGCGCCCAAAAGGCCGCGCTGGGCTTCAATTTCCCCTGATGGCCAGACCGTTATTTTTGCTCGTGCCCATAACCTTTATTTGATGGATAAAGCCAATTATGAGAAGGCTTTGAAGAAAGCCGATGATCCCACCATCCAGGAAGTTCAGTTGACCACCGATGGAGAACAATATTATTCCTATGCCCGCGACCTGAGGGAGGATGAAAAAAAGGAACTTCAGAAACAGGAGAAAGATCGTCAGGATTTCCGGACTCCGGCTATCATGATTTTCTGGTCAAAAGATTCAAAGAAATTTGCCTGTATTCGGGAAGACGAAAGAAAAGTTGGAGATCTCTGGGTGATTGACAGCCTGGCCGAACCCAGACCGGTGCTTCAGACTTATAAATACGGGATGCCGGGCGAAGAAAATCAACCCCAGCCTGAGATTCTGGTTTTCGAGCCGGCCAGCAAAAACCGGGTTAAAATTAAAGCTGAGAAGTTCAAAGATCCTACCTACAATATTTTTACTGCGCCGCGTAAAGCGGTGGTTGAAGACCCTGATAAACCACTGCCTCCACTCTGGCTGGCCGATACTTCAGATAAACTTTATTTTGGCCGGCAGACAAGGGATCTTCATGGCTATGAAGTCTGTCTGGCTGATACAACCAGCGGTGAAGTGACTGTCCTCATTGAAGAGAGGCTAAATACCTATGTCGAATTTCAGCCTCTGCGGCTGGTCAATGGCGGTCAGGAGCTGGTCTGGTGGTCAGAGAGGAATGGTTGGGGACATTATTATCTTTTTGACGCTCGCGGCCGACTGAAAAATCAGATCACTTTCGGTGAATTTAATTGCCGGCAAGTGGTTAATCTCGATGAGAAGGCGAGGGTTCTATATTTTCTGGCCGGCGGCCGCGAAAAAGGTGAGGATCCTTATTTCAGCCATCTTTATCGAATCAATTTCGACGGTACCAGTCTCAAGTGCCTGGACCCTGGCGATTTTAATCATCAGGTTTCTATGAGTGATTCCACCCGTTTTTTTGTTGATAATTATTCCCGGGTAGATGCTGCCCCCGTTTCTGAACTCAGGGATACTGCAGGCAATCTGATTTTGAAGCTGGAAACAACCGATATTTCTGCTCTCCAGGCTGCCGGATTTAAATTTCCAGAGCCTTTTACGGTTAAAGCGGCTGATGGCCAGACTGATCTTTATGGTGTGATATACAAGCCTTTTGATTTTAATCCAGAACGCAAATATCCCATTATCGTCTATGTTTATCCTGGACCACAAACGGAGAGCGTCTCCAAAAGTTTTTCACCAGCCAATCAGAATGTCGCCCTGGCCCAGATGGGCTTTATCGTCATCGAAGTCGGCAACCGGGGCGGTAGTCCACTGCGCTCCAAGTGGTACCATAATTATGGCTATGGTAATTTGCGTGATTATGGCCTGGCCGATAAAAAATACGCTATTGAGCAGCTGGCTGCCCGGTATCCATTCATTGATCTTAACCGGGTTGGGATTTACGGTCACTCAGGCGGCGGTTTTATGACGGCAGCGGCTCTGCTGGTTTATCCTGATTTCTTTAAAGTGGGCGTATCATCGTCTGGTAATCATGAAAACAATATCTACAACCGCTGGTGGAGCGAGAAACATCATGGTGTAAAAGAGGTGGTCGATAAAGACGGGAAGGTTAAGTTTGAATACAGCATTGACCGCAATTCAACTCTCGCCGGTAACCTTAAAGGGCATTTGCTGTTAACGACGGGTGATATTGATGATAATGTCCACCCGGCCAATACACTCAGGCTGGCGGCCGCTTTGATCAAAGCCGGCAAACGCTTTGACTTCTTTGTTTTCCCTGGACAGAGACACGGTTATGGCGACATGAATGATTATTGGTTCTGGATCAGAGCTGATTATTTTGCTCGCTATTTACTCGGTGATTTCTCCCAGACAGTGGATCTAATTGAACTGCAGAGAGATTGGGAAAAATCAGGGCCCAAGAAAAATAAATAATAAGGTCAGAATTCCAGTTAAGAGAGGCGGAGATGACTCTGGACGAGATTATTCAAGCAAGGCGGAGTATCAGGCGCTATTCTCCTCAGCCGGTAGAGAGAGAAAAAATTCTGGCCTGTTTGGAAGCTGCTCGGCTGGCTCCTTCCGCTGAAAATGTCCAGCCCTGGAGATTTCTGGTTATAGATGAGCCTGAACTGAAAGAGAAGGTAGCCAGAGCAGCCTTTTCCGGCATATACGCCACCAGCCGGTTTGCGGCCGGAGCGCCTGTCCTGGTTCTGATGATGGCCAGGCTGGATCTTCTGGCTAATAATCTCGGCCGCCTGGTACAGGGTACGCAGTTTTATCTTTTAGATCTGGGTATCGCCGGTGAACACTTTGTTTTGAAAGCTGAGGAACAGGGGCTGGGTACCTGCTGGATCGGGTGGTTTAATCTTAAAGCGGTTAGAAAGGTACTCGATATCCCCGGGAAATATCGTCTGGTCACCATGCTGTCAGTCGGGTATGCGGCCAGCCGACCGACGAGACCGCGAGCCAGAAAAGAACTTAAGGATATTGCCTGGTTTAATCGGCTGGGAGACTGAGCTGAAAATAAAAAGAAACACCTCTCGATGCGGAGAAAAGACTTGATTATTTTTTTAGTGGTTAGCCTTCTTCTTTATGGCTTTCTCAATGGCTATATTATAAAAAGAGGACTTCAGGCGTTTTCTTCCCGGTCAGTCGGCCGTCTCTTATTTGTGGCAGTTTTCAGTTTTTTAATTTTAAGTTTTCCCCTGAGCAGAATAATCAATGGTCAGTTTAGCCACCGTTTATCACAGATTCTGGCTGTTCCTGGCATTTATTATTTAGCCTTTATGTTTTACCTGTTCCTGTTGATTTTTTTAAAAGACTTAATTCGCTGGAGTTGCCTTCTGTTCCAACAACCGGTAAAAACATCAAGCTGGTTATCGGTCAGCAACACGGCTTCCTTTACAGTTATCTTGTCTGTATCCTTGATTATTATCTTTTCAGGCCATCTTAATGCTATCCACCCGGTGGTTAAGACTCTTCATCTCCAGGTTGATAAAAAGGCTGATAGCCGAACCGGGCTGAGGGCGGTTATGCTATCCGATATTCATCTGGGAATGTATAACCGTTCGAATCGGCTGGAAGCTCTGGTCAGAAAAATTAATGAACTTAACCCGGAAATTGTCTTTTTTGCCGGTGACATTGTCGATGAAGCCATTGGTGCTGAAGAAGAAGAGAAAATGGTCAGGCTGATGAAAGACATCAGGGCTCCCCTCGGCCTTTTTGCCTGTCCCGGTAACCATGAATACTATGGTGGACTGGAAAAAAATATCAGCTATCTGGAAAGAGCCGGAGTCCAGGAGCTGCTGGATAAAGCCCTCAAAATAGATGGTTCGTTTTATGTTATTGGCAGAAAAGACCGGGCCGCCCTGAGGTTTGGTGATCGTCGGGCCAGCCTTCCGGCTATTATGGCGGCTGACCAGGTTGAGCCTTCTTTACCACTTATCGTTCTGGATCATCAACCGATTGAGCTGGAAGAAGCTGAACAGGCAGGCCTAGATCTTTTACTCTGCGGTCATACTCACGCCGGGCAGCTTTTTCCCCTTAATATAATTAATAAACTAATTTATGAGAAAAACTGGGGTTACCTGAAAAAAGGTCAAACTCATATTTATGTCACTTCTGGTGCCGGGACCTGGGGGCCAGCAGTTAGAACCGGTAGCCGGTCGGAGATTGTTCTGCTTGAATTGAGCTTCAGGCGGGTGGACGATAATTAAAGGATTATCTCAGAAACTCCCCGGGCTTTGTTTGCGGCTAGAAGCCTCATCATATTTTTTTATGACCTCCTCGGTTATATCCAGGGCAGGCCGAAAGTAAATGAGCCCGGAGGAAGACAGATCAAAGACCAGATCGTAACCTCTTTCTTTAACCAGCTCATCAACTATAGACAGCATCTCGTCTCTCATCTTCTTGATCAATTTTGCTTTGAACTGATCAAATTCAATCGAGGAGTCCTGTTCATATTTCTTGTTTTCTGCTTCTTTTTTATCTATTTCTAGTTTCAACTGTCTTAAAGCTTCCTCATTCAAAGTCAATCTCTGACTGGCAAATTTATCCTGGAGGCTGTTTATTTCTTCCTGTCTCTGCTTCAGGCTGGCTTTTATTTCATTTTCCTTATCTTGAAGAAGAGCAATGACCTTCTGGCCCTGGGCTGAACGATCAAAAGCTTTCTGAGAATCGATAATAGCTACCTTTTGAGCTGACTGAGCAGTGGCTGTGGCTGCCAACAAGGCGCTAAATATTAAACCTAAAAATAATGAGCATCCGACTTTTAACACCGGGTAGGCTACTTTTCTTTTCATCTGGCTAGACCTCCTCTCCAATCTTTGATTGGGCTGCAGACGCAAGTTATTTATTTTAAAATTATCACTTCATTTTTTGATGAATTCTTTTAAAAATTCAGTTACCCGGTCCAGAGCTGCTTGTAGATAACCTGGCGGGCAGCCATAGCCCAGCCGCAGATGGTGGTCGAGTTCAAAATGGTCGCCGGGAACAAGTAGAACGTTTTTTTCTTTTAAAATTTTCTCAACCAGCCGGGTGGAATTGACCTCAGCATTGTAGGCCGTAAAAAGGATGGCCCCGGCCAGCGGTGGCTGATAATTGAACAGCCCATCGAAACTCTGCAGCCATTTTTCTAGAATGGGCAGATTGGTCCTGATGATGTTTCTGGTCCGTGCCAGGAGCCGAAGGCGCCTGTCTGGCTCCAGGGCACTGGTGGCCAGATAGTCGGTCAAAGCTGAAACTGAAATGGTGGTATAGTCATGATAAGTCCAGATCTTTTGAACCAGCTCTTCCGGTCCGGCCAGCCAGCCCAGTCTCAAGCCAGGCAACCCATAGGCTTTGGATAGACCGCCCACGACGGCCACTTTTTCGAGCTGGCCATAAAAAGATGGCGTTTCTTCTCCATTTATTTCTGCTCCACGGTAAACTTCATCGGCAATCAGCCAGGCTCCGACTTGTTTTACTCGCTCTATTATTTGCTGGCGGATAGCCGGTCTGAGGATTGAACCGGTCGGATTGTTGGGATTGGTCAAAATCACCAGTTTCGTTCCTGGAGTTATAACCCGGTCAATGTCCTCAGGCTCAGGCTGCCAGCCAAGTTCCTCTTTAAGCCATAAAGGTTCAACGTTCGCCCCAAAGGCCCTGGCCAGACCCCACATCTGAAGATAATTGGGCAACTCAAAAACCACTTTATCTCCAGGTTCAATGAGGCTCCACATCAGAAGAAAATTGGCTTCAGACGAACCGGCGGTAACCATGATCGACTCCGGATTGAGACCTGGATAAAGTCGAGCAATCTGCTGGCGCAGGGGAGGGGTGCCATTGGTCTGAGTATAACCGAGCTCGACTTCAGTTAACTGCTGTATTTCCTCAGCTGACAGAAGCTCCTTCAGAGTCAAAGGATGAACGCCGCTCTCCGATAAGTTGTAATCGACCAGATTTTCCCAGAGTGATTGCATTCTTTCCATTTTAAAAACTTCAATTTTCATAATCTTTCCCCTTTCTGTTTATAATTTGATGACGGATTAAATTTCCACTTTGAACCAGCCTTTTAGGCCAAAACCAAAGATAATGGACAGCACAAAATAAGCTACCAGCCAGTGAATTTTAAGACCGAAAAGATTTAATCTGGCTGAGGGATAAACAACTTCAATTTTTTTAATCTCAGCGTCCCGGGGAAGAGGCTTTTCTCCTGGATTGAGCAACTGCTCCCAGATATTCTGGTTCACTCTGATGGCCGATACCCGGGCCAGTTTAGATTGGGGCAGAGAGATGTCTTTGGCGTACTTTTGACCTCCATTTTTTATTACCAGCTGTCCACCTCGAAGTTCAACTATTTTTAGCCGCCAGTTAACTTCGTTTTCATCGATAATCCTGAGAGGTGGAGAATCAACAATCACTCCTGCTGGTGCTTCTACTTCCAGGTTAAGACGGTCAACCTCAACTGCCTGATTGAACTCAACTTTGAGCAATAAGGTTTCACCTGGCTGTGGAACGTTGTAGCCAAACCAGAGATTCATCTGGGCCAGCAAAAGAAAGATGGGCAGAATCATCACCAGAAGCGGCTTGAGATTATAGGCCAGGTAGCGCAGATTGGCAGACAACAGCCTCTTCAGCCCGCCCAGAAATATGCCAAAATCATTTTGGAAAAGCCTTATTTCCAGCAGATAGCCTTTAATCAGATTTTTGGCCTCTTTTATACCGCTCTGATTAGAAGTTTTTTTATAGATAAAAAGCATAAGAATGGCGGTCAGGAGAGAAATGAAAATCATCCCTGCCCAGGGATTGAGGCCGGTAAAAGGCAGTAAAAAAACTTTTACCACCAATCCGACTGCTTGATTCAACCACCACATCTGGACTCAGAACAACCTTTTCAGGAAATATAGCCCAGCCCTTTTAATCTTTTTTTGATCTCTTCCTCTGAGTCTGCTCCTTCAAACTGGCTGATTTCCTTTTCGAGAACATGGATGACAAATTCTTCTGGTGAGCTGTAACCAGCCACTTCTGCCACTTTTTCGATTTTTTTATAGAGCTCTTTGTCGAGTTTAACCTTAACCTTTTTACCCATTGCTCTGTCCGCTCCTTTCGTCGGTTCGGTTTATCGGTTTAAAAAATTGGCCGGCCGGTAACCTCCGGTGGGATTTTAATCCCGAATAAAGACAGAAGGCCGGCGGTTACATCCTGAAGTGCCGGGTCAGACAGTTTGACCGGCAGGTTACTGATCAAGCTCCCCGGGATGACTGCTGGTGAGGACATATGATCTCCACTCCATTTTTGCCGGTTGTCTTCAATCAATTCGCGAGGGAAATTACCCAGAGGCGAATTCCAGGAAATACGATAATTCCGGTTGAAACCCAGGATAATGTCTGGAGCTAAATCAACATAGGGCCCATGATAGACCTCACGGCTGATATAAGCTTTAAGAATGATTTTTTCGCCTGTTCTGGGATCAACCAGCTGTTCCAGCTGATTGGCCAGCTGGCGGGTGAGGCTCTCTCTTTCGGCCGGCTGGACAATTCCCTGGCTTTCCCGTCCTTTCAGGTTCAAATAGAGGGCATTGAGGCCAACGCCATAGGCTTTAGTCCTTGCCCAGTCCGTTTGCTGAAATAGTGTCACTTCCTCTGGCCGGCTGCCGGGCAGAAGATAATGATAACCATTTTCGAGCAGCCAGGTATTGAGATTGAAACCCCAGCGATATGGGTTAAAGCCATGATCAGACATAACTATAACTGCTGTCTGGCTGTCTATTTTTCCCAGGCACATCTCGAGAACTTTATCCATCTCTTCGTATGTTTGGGGAATAACCGGAGCAAATTCAGAAGCCAGCTTTTCTTCATAAGCTGGGTGGTCTTTGTCTAAAAAACGGTAAAACATATGCTGTCTTTGATCGGTATTGGAAAAATAATAAAAAAGGAGGCCGGATTGGAAATTCTTTAATTGATCTTCCAGGATAGTCACGCTTTCTTGATAAACTAATTCATCCTGGGTCAGGAATTCATTTTCATCCAGCACCTCATTTTCGAGAGCGGCGGTATCAGCTGGCAACCCTTTGGTAAAAAATGGTCCGAATTTTCTGGCCAGTTCCTTAGAATAGCTGTCGGGCGTTGACAGGGGAAGAGCCGGGTCGGCCGGATCAATATTAATAGGGCTGACATAGAGTTTGAATTTTGGCCTGACCTCCTTGAGGTAAAAAAGGCAGATACCGCTAACTCCCTGGCCCGGGATAAAATCAAATTTGATTTTCTTCCAGCCGCTCCATTCTTTTTCTTTCAATATGAATTCCTGTTTCTGGTAAGCAATTTTAGCCACCGGATGGACAGGGTCAATAAAGACCTTAAAATCTACAAAAGTTTCCGGGTTGCCTTTTTTAAAAGGATTATTTGGCCCAGGGATTCTGGATTCAACCCGATTGCCGATAACGAAGACATCATGCACCCGACCGCCACCGCCGTATTCTTCAGTGATTGTTTTATATTCATTGGTATAAAAATTAAATAGTCCATAATAGCCTTTAAGATCCGGGGTACCCATGCCAGAAAAGGTTTTTTGTTTACTCTCCACAGGCGGATAATTGGAGGGGATTTTAAAGATGGTAGCCGGAATATCATAATCTTCGAGAATTTGCCAGAAAGCACGGCCGCGGCGCAGGTTGTTAATTTTCCCTCCGGACAGAGGCAAAATCAGATCGCCCAGCTTGATTTCATGCTTTCCCGGCAGCGATTCCGAAGCGGAAAAGACAGGCATGTAATTTCTGGGGTCGCGGTGGACAAAATCAAAAATAGCATGCCCGCCTGGATCAGTTCCGGTAATAAAGTTAGCCCAGGCCACCGGGCTCTGAGGGGGAATGCTGGAGCCAAGAGGAAGGAAGCTACCTGAAGCAGCCAGTTTCTTAAAATTTGGCAGCCGGTTGTCCTTCATCAGCTCAGCGGTTAAAATCGGATCCAGTCCATCAAAGCCCAGAACCAGCACCTTTCTGGCTGTCTGGCGGCGGCCCTTAGTGGTAAGAAAGCCAGTTTTGGGGAAAAAAGCCAAGCCGGCTGAGGTACTCAGAATAAGTTCAAGAAAACGGCGCCGGCTCAGGCTGCTATCTTCTTTTTCTTTTGTCATTATTTTTGGCCTTTTTTGGTTTCTGCTCTTCTTCTTTTATTCTACCATTTTTATCAGTTTTTTCCGAAGCCGGCCGTAAGCCGTCAGACAGAAAAGATTGGCCATCAAAGTATTTTGGCTGCTCCAGGCCAAATAAATCAAGAACGGTCGGAGCAATATCCATAATCGAAGGCCGGTCGACCGCAAATTTAAAATTGGAAAAAAATACGCCCGGGACCAGCTCCGGATCGAGGCAGTGATCGCCGCTCCAGGCCTTAAGGTTATCCTCAATAACTGTCTCGTTGACCCGTCCGGTAACCGAATCCCAGGAAGCGCGATAGCCTTCATTATAAGCGACAATTAAATCAGGTGCTTCGTGACGATAAGGTCCATTATAGATTTTCTCGGTATCAATCAAACGATTAACAGCCGGCCGACCGAGATCTTTATCCTTCAGACCGGATAACTTTTCGGTCAGCTCCTGTTTTAAATTCCGATATTCATCTCCGGGCTCAACTATACCCTGAGCCTCCCGCCCCTTAAGGTTAATATAAATGCCGGCCAGGCCCAGGCCGTAGGCTCTGGTCCTGGCCCAGTCCACCTGCTTGAACCATTCTTCGCTCGAAGTGGCCCCATCTTTTAAATGAAGATAGCCGTTAAGATATAGCCAGGAGTTAAGGTTTACCCCCCGGCGGAAAGATTTAAAGCCATGATCAGACATGATAATTAAACAGGTCCGGTCATTACATTGTTCGAGCACCTGGCCAGCCAGAGCGTCCAGTTTCTTGTAGAGGGTTTCGATGACAGTGGCTCCATCTTTAAGATGAGCGGTGGTGCGAAGAGCTGGATGGGATTTATCCAGATAGCGGAAAAACATATGCTGCAGACTGTCAGAGGTTTCAAACCAGCAGGCCACCAGTCCTTTTCTTGTTCTGGACAGGGCATTGAACAGAATTTTTTCTGTTTCCTGGTGGAAGGAATAAGCCAGATCTAAAAAGGCCTGTTCTGGCAGAACGCCTTCATTAAGAGCCCAGGTATCATTAGCTTCACCCAGGGTGACATAGCTGCCCAGCAACTTGGCCAGGTAAGAGGAATAAATAAATGGATGAGAAACAGGCAGGGCGGGTTTTTCCGGATCAATATTGAGAGGGGTTATATACAGTTCAAAATGAGGACTGGTACTCAGGAGATAAAACCTGGCAATAGCTCTGACTTTGACTCCGAGTCCAGCCGGAAAACTGAGCTTAATCCACGGTGAAAAAATGCCCTTCTGCAGTTTAAATCTCTGACCGGAAACTTCCACCTCGACCTGTTCAGGGTCGTTATCAAACCTGATCAGCATCGGTATTTTTATTTCCTCAGGCTTGGCCAGCAGAGAATTTTCTGGACCGGAAATAAAAGTCCTGATCAGATTGCCCTGGCGTTCGACCAGCAGGCTTTCCCCGCCTTCCTTCTTTTTGATCCTGTCCGGATTGGTGGTATAAAAAAGAAAAGTTCCCTGGGAGCCTTTCAGGTCTGGCAGGCACATGCCCGATAAAAGATGACCGGAAAATTTTTCAGGTGGGAAAGTAATGGGGATGCGGAGAATGGTCGAAAAAATTCCTTCCTGACCGAGGATCTTCCAGAAGGGCTGGCTTTTCCTGAGCAACTTTATTTCGGGGCGGCCTAAAGGGAGCCGGTATTTACCCAGCTTCAGATATTTTGAGGGTGGACCAATCCGGGCTGAAGACAAATCGGGGAGATAGGTTTTAGGATTGCGGCTCAAAAAATCAAAGATATTGTGCTTCGATGGCTCACAACCGGTCATAAACGATGACCAGGCAACCGGAGAAATGGCTGGAGTCGTCGTTCTGAGCCTCTTAAAGGTCCCCTGTTTCTTCAGCTGGCTTAAAACAGGCAATTTGCCTTCGGCCATATACTTTTCGGCTAAATCGGGGTCCAGACCGTCATAACCTAAAATGATAACTTTATCCACGCGGCTGTTCTGGTAGGCCTTCTGACCTCGCAGCTGGCGAAAAAACCAGCGGAAAGGCCAGGAAAGAATAGAAAAAAAGGCCAGAAAAAAAGTCAGAAAAAAGATCAGGAAAGAAGACAGAAAGGCAAATCCTGCTCCCGGCCCGATATAGGCTGAGGCAGCCGTAGTCAGGATAAGCACCAGGGAAAAAAGTGGATAAATCCTTTTTAGTATCGAGTGAAAAAGCCGGGCTGCCCTTTGCCTCATTTAACCTTTTTCATGATCAAGCTGGCGATATCCTGAATGGCCAGATCTGGGCCGTAATCCTCAGCTGCCCAGAAAAATGCGTCGTCCCAGGTATGCATACCCTGTAAATAGCTGCGGCCGAAAATTTCCTTTTTCCTGATAGAACCCTTTAAATCAAAACCAGGTTCGGACAGAACAATCAGGTCAGGCCCAAGGGAGGTGTATTTTCCCTTATAAATTTCTTCTGATTTAAATACCTGGCGAATGACCTTCTGGCCGTTGTATTCCAGCTGGAGTAATTTCTGGGCGATTTCTGATTTTAGCTCCTTCTTCTGGCTGCGGGCGACATGTCCGGCTGGAAACTTGTTTTCGAGGTTAAGATAGATGCGGTTGGGATCAAGGGCAAAAGCTACTGACTCGGGCGAGATATCGTTCAGACTTCGGGGAGTTGGGGTGGTAAAAGACAGGTAGCCTTCTTTTTCCAGCCAGGCATTAAGATAAACTTCCTGAATGATACCGGTAAAGCCATGATCAGAAAGGATAAAAAGGCTATCCTCGCTCTCATTTAATTTTTTAAAACTGGCGATGATTTTGGCGATGATCCGGTCAACCTGCTGATAGAAATCGAGAAAAGCCTGATGAGCAGGGTGAGATTTATCCTCATAGGCTGACCACAGAAAGTGATGAAGGCGGTCAGTACCGGTAATGACAAATTCAAAAAAATCCCAGTCCTGGTCCCAGAAATAATTCAGAGCTTTTTGATGACTGGCCATGGTCTTGGAGAGCTCGGGCCAGAGTAGAGCCGGATTTTCCGCCACTTTACTGCTGTCCACATCTATTTGATAGCCCATTTGCTCCAGAATGGTGAACAATGATGGCGGATAGACCGATCGCGACAGATCAACTGCTACGAAACCAGAGACCATGACCCCGTTAATGCGGCGAGCGGGGTAAGTAGAGGGTTGATTGATAACGATACTTTTATAACCTTCCTCCGCCAGAAGATCCCATAGAGTGTCAACCTTGACGTCCAGAAAATTGGGGAGGCGGAGGTCATAGCTACCAGGTTTAAAATCAAGGAAGCCAAAAATGCCGTGAGTTCCGGGGTTGGTGCCGGTCATAAAATTTGTCCAGGAAACAGCCGAAATTTCAGGCAAGCTTGCTTTCATCTGGTGCAGATGTCCGCTATCTATAAGACGGGCGACAGTACTCATCAGCCCGGTGCTGGCCAGGTCAAGGAGCAGAGAATAAGGAACACCATCCAGACCAATAACACAGATTTTTTTCTTGCTCTTAGTCTTCTTAAAAATCGGCATTGCTCTGTTTATTATAACACCAGAGCTCTGGCTGTCAATTTTGGAGCTTTAAATTTCGAGATAACTAGCTGATAATGAATCAGTTATGCTAAAAAAGCCTGATCTTAGCCAGCCTGTTCTCCAGCTGCCTTCAGGACCTGTTCGAGGTAGACTTCCTCCGGTACAGCCCCTTCCAGGCTAATAGTTTCATTGAAAATGGACTTGGGAACACCCATGACCTCATATTTCTGGGTTAATTCAGGAAATTCAGCAGCTTCGATCATCGAGGCCGTGATCAGGGGCGATTCGAGAGCCATCTGGTGAGCCAGGCGAACAGCCATTGGACAGTAAGGACAGGTGGGAGTGACAAAGACCTGAATATCGACTTCTTTCTTCAGCTTTTTTAACGCTTCTCTGGTAGCCGGACTGAGCTCGGTCTGCCCTCGGCTGGCATCAACAATGGCCTCCAGCAAACTCATGTATTCATAACCGGAAGGAATACCGAAAAATCTTATGCCGGTGTCAATCTCGGTCTTGATGATGATAGCTGGAATCTTGTCCAGACGATATTCAGCTGCTCTGGCTGCCTCTTTTTTAAAATCGTAAACCGTCAATTTGATCCTGTCAGACAAGCTGCTCAATTCTTCCAGCAGCTGCTTGATCTCGGGGCAGTACTGGCAATCGGTTGAAACCGGCTGGCCTGGAACAATTAGCGGGCTTTTTTCTTCCATAAAAAAAATCAGTTCGACCGGGTTGACCAGTTCTTCTGCAAACTTTTTACGGGTGAAGTCTCTGACTTCTTCATTCAGCATTTCCATTTATTTCTCCTTTAATCTACGTGACAGATTTAAATAATCTACAGTAATCCTATAATAATACTATAGAATTGGCAAGATGACAATTTACCATCTGGTCGAAGCCAGTCGCCAAATTGACTTTCTTGCTGCTTAAGCATAAATTAAAGCTTAATTTATCTTAACCTGAAAACAAGAAAAAGTAAAATGAAGCGAACAAAACAACTGATCGATTATCTGGGCAGAGAATATGAAAAGAAGACCGTTAAAAGTCGCTTGATGTTCAAAAGAGCGACTAAAGTCATGGTCAGAGGCGGTAGCCACAGCCTCAGGCTCTGGAAGCCGTACCCTTTTTTCCCCGCCTCAGCTCACGGTTCAACAGTGACCGATCTGGACGGACAGACTTACCTTGATTACTGGCAGGGACATTATGCCAATTTACTGGGGCATAATCCTGAAGTTATAAGACAGGAAATGGAGCCCTACCTGGCCGCCGGCAGTCTTCATACCGGTTTTGAAAGTTCTGCTCAAATCGAACTGGCAGAAAGGATCCTGGCCAGTTTAGGGCAGCCAGGCCTGAAAATCAGATTCACCACTTCCGGTACCCTGGCTTCAACCTATGCGGTCATGCTGGCCATGGGTTATACCGGTCGTCATTATGTGTTGAAAATTGGAGGTGGCTGGCATGGCTCCACGCCTTACCTCTTAAAAGGGGTTAAGTTTCATCCGGGCCGTGGTTTCAGTCAGGTAGACTCGGCCGGTCTGCCGCCTGAGTTTGCCCGGCACATTATCATCACGAGATTTAATGATCCCGACCATCTGGAAAAAACCTTTAAGAAATATGGCTCAAAACTGGCTGCTTTTATTTTAGAGCCGTTCATTGGGGTTGGCGGTTTTCTTTTCTGCTCACCTGAGTATCTGCGTCTGGCCAGAAAGCTGGCTGATGACTATGGAGTGGTCTTAATTTTTGATGAAATTATCTCAGGCTTCAGGTTCTGTCCCTCCGGGCTGCAAAGGCTTTATGGAGTAAAACCTGACCTGTCCCTTTTTGGTAAACTGATTGGCGGGGGAGAGGCAGTAGCGGCGGTAGTGGGGCGGGCCAGGATCATGGAGAATTGTGAGCGAGCCGGGGTCAGTGGACTGCGCGTTAACTTTGAAGGCGGGACTTTCTCAGCCCATGAAGAATATATGCGAGCCGGTCTGGCCATGCTCAGCTATCTTAGCAGCCATGAAAAAGAAATATATCCGAGAATCGGGCAATTAGCGACCAGCTTAAGACAGGGTATTGAAGGGGCCTTTGCCGCTGAAGGACTGAAAGTGGTCTGCACCGGTGGTGGACACATAGCTGTTAACGGCAGTTCCTTTTTTATGGTCAATTTTCCTG